>SL_3KL_010_SEDDRAFT_10001577_pt1 | contig 20811 bp, 15 predicted proteins | sample SodLakKL_010_SED_2_FD_10381 | JGI IMG/M metagenome (IMG submission 10381) | reverse complement strand
GTTCACAATCTCCATAAAATAGGGGTCATACGTCACAGCTACACATCCTTTCGCGTGACACTGCACGCCTTCTTCTGTGAGCTTCGCCATCCCCATGAGCATCCCGCCTTGAAAAGTGCCGTCAAAGGTCTGTGGGTTTCCCGGGAGGACCTGAAAAATTACCCTTTCCCCGCTGCCAACCGCAAACTCATTGACAGGCTTTGAACCACTTTAACCTTGTGCCCCCGGGGGCCCACCATTAAGATGAAGGGGTTTTTATTCAGGGTGAAAAGCTTAAATGAACAGCATTGAGCTTCGAGCGCTCCCCATGTAACGCCACCAGGAAAGTCAATGCCATGATTTTTTTCACCAGAAAAGTCTTCGCCCTTTTGTTCGCCCTGCTCGTCTTCAACGGCTGCGCCTCACTGCAAACCAGGCAGCCCCAGGACTTCTGGGCAAGGCTCGACGGAATCAGGCAGGGCGACATCATCGACACGCGCACAGGGAAAGCCGTGGGCTTTCAAAGTTTCATTGAGCAGGCGTCCAAAGCCCGCATCGTTTATGTGGGTGAAGTGCACACCAGGCGGGAAGATCATGAAGTGCAGCTCAAAGTTCTGCGGGGGCTCCATGCTGCCGGGCCCGTGGTGCTTGCCATGGAAATGTTCCCGCGCGAGAAACAGCCTGTCTTGGATCGTTTTTCCAGGGGTGAATTGACGGAGCAGCAGTTCCTCGAGGAAGTGGACTGGGAAAATGTGTGGGGGTATCCTTTTGAGCTCTACAGGGACATTCTCTTTTTCGCACGGGACAGGGGAATTCCCATCCTTGCCCTCAATGCCCCGCCGGAGGTGGTGCGGAAGATCGGCAGGGAAGGCCTCAGTTCCCTCACCCGGGAGGAAAAGGAGCGCATTGCCCAGGATTTGCGTTTGCACAACTCCCCCTANAGAGAGNTCATGAAAGACCGCTTCGAGCAGCATGTTCGGGGAAACATCAAGAGCTTCGACACCTTTTACGAGGCGCAGCTCACCTGGGAGGAAACCATGGCTGAAACCCTCGCCCAGGCTTTGAACCGGTACGCCCCCAATGTGACCATCGTGGCACTCATTGGCAAAGGCCACATGAGTCATGGACTGGGGGTTCCCAAATGGGTGGCGTCCCTCGTTCCCCATGCCCACATCACCGTGACCCCTGTTCCCATGAATTATCCCCACTCGGTGGTGGACCCCGACCTGGGAAATTATGTCTGGATCACCGAGGCAGTGGTCACCCGGCATCGAGGGCGCCTGGGCATCATGATCCTGCCCATTGAAGAGCAGGAGGGTGTGAGAGTCATGAGCGTCTCCCCGGGCAGTGCCGCCCAGAGAGCGGGACTTCAGGCGGGGGACGTGATTCTGCGCATCGATGATAAAACGGTCAGAACTTTTGAGGACATGCATGGTGAGTTGCAGAAGCAAAGAAGGACGCACCGGTTCCTTCTGCTTCGGGGAAACGAGGAGATTGCCATCACTGTGGAAATGGAATAGACTGGAAACTGGTTTTTTAAAAAGCTCATTTCCATTAACCCATAAATATAACAACAGTTTAAACATTGATAGTGAAGGTGTGTTTGAAATAATGAAGATTCAAAAAACGAACCCAGATTATTCAGAAAGCGAACTCACCTGGGCAAGTTTCTGCCATTTCAGTGCACTCCTGGGACTGATATGGTGGGCCCCCATTTTCTTCTCCAACTGGATGCCCGTGGGCCACCTCATAGGACCCCTGGCGGTGTGGATTGTCAAAAGAAGCAGTTCTCCTTTTGTGAACGCCAACGGCAAGGAAGCTCTTCAATTTCAGGTGGCCATCACCCTCTATGCTGTCATTCTGAGTTTCCTTCCCTTTGAATTCATTTCCACATATTCGGTGACGGCTCTGGTGATTCTCAGTGCCTTCTTCGCGGTGAAAGCCGGGGTCCAGGTGAGCAAGGGAAATGCCTACCGCTATCCCCTGGTGCCCTGGCGTTTTCTTCAGTGAAACCTTAAGTTCCGTCCTTTTCTTCCTCAAAATTCAGATCACCATTTGATTCCTGAGGCTTTTGACAGAAGCCAGGGGCTCGCTGCCTTCCAGGTTGCTGTTTCAAGCTTTTTCTCCTGAATCAAAGGGCCTTCACCTGAACAAAAGCCTCACTTTACCCGCATAAAAGCCCCTTCACGTCATTCCCGCGGAGGCGGGAATCCCCTCTTTTCAGGACCCTTTAGACCCCCGCCTTCGCGGGGGTGACGGGACAGGGCCATACACAATCGGTCAAATCAACAGCATTGACCCCGTCTCCACATTCACCCCGCCTTGAAAAAGATCACAGGTCAGGAAAACACACGGTCCATCAAATCAGCAGCATTGATTGCTGCCTTTCGGGCCATTCTGCCCGGCAAGAAAGAATACTTTTCCGTATTCTGCACATGAAATGGTGCAAAGGGGATTGTGCGAAGGATGTTCTTTTGCAGAAAGGTCACTGTTCAAAACTTGTTTAAATTGTTCAAAACCTTTCTCCTGATCATGCAAACCGTTGATGGTGTCTGCCGACAGTTCAGAGCCTGTTCATGAAAATAAGCTGTGGTTTTAGTTATTTATGGCTTTTTTGAACATTTTGACAGGGCTTATTATGATGATGGTTTTTATGAATAAGAAATAGAAACAATCAAAACCACCACAAAGCATCCCCTGGAAGGTGTGCCTTCTTCTTCGTATCAGACGTCCGCCACCACGGTNGCTTCCCACCCTTTTTCCGTCTGTTCAACCCGGTACCGGTAAAAGGTCACCGCNTTGACATCCACGACCAGGTCGTGTTTTTGAGGATTGAGTTTTTCCCCGTACAATTCCCCTTCAAGCCTGGCCAGGTCTCCTTCTGTTTCCATGCGCAAATGCCGCACTCGAAGGAGAAGCTGCCTGGCATCCTTGTAGAAGATGAGCTCCTGCAGGAGTTCGTAGAGAAGCATTTCCATGTCTTCCGATTGCAGGCGAATGGGGAGCTTCACGGTCTCATGAATGGTTTCCAGGTCGGCCACCATGACATTCATGAGAGCTTCGGCCGCTGCGACGAACATTTCCTCGGCGCTTTCTCCCCANGCTTNGAANGCNGCGTCGGCCGTGGCGATGTCTTCCAGATATTTGTAGGGCATGGGCTGAATCGATAAAAGGGTTGATAATCAATNGTTTTNCAAGGGACAGGAAAGCACTTGCTTTTGTTTCAGTGGCCGCTGGAAAAACCATGGAGNTCGAGAAACCCGCAAGCTTTTCCGATCGCAGNTCATGAACGCAAAATTGAGATCCCGCATCGACGGAGTTGACCAATGAGTTCTTCCTTGATGTGCTCCAATTGACGACCCATGAAGATAATCTGTGTTTTTTTCACGGGGAATTCCTCCAGATCCACACGGCCCAGCACGTAATTGAACAAATAACTGCCGCTCTCAAAGACAACAAACCCTTTGGCGCGATACACTTCCTTGGGGAAACGGGCCACCCGTTCCAGAAACTGTTCCTTGTTCAGAGGGGCATCCCACAAAAAGAGAAAGGACTGAAATAGGGGTTCTCCGTGATGACTCACCTCTTTTTGCATTCGTTCCACATCCAGCCCGAACAGCAGATTGGGGTCCACGTCACATCCCATGGTCTTGAAAAATACGGCATGAGGATTGTATTCGCGCAGAAGGGTTTCCACTCTTTTGATTTCATCCATGGTCACCAGGTCGATCTTGTTGATGAGAACAATGTCCGCAGCGGAGATTTGAGACAGGGCATGGCCGGGCAGATGGGGGTGTTGCACCGTGGAGTAGGCATCGGCCACATAGACCACGCTGTCCAGTCTCGCTTGCATGAGTCGTTGGTTAAACTCCAAAACCAGGGCATGGAGTTCGGTTATGCCGGCAGTTTCAACCACGATGGCATGAGGTTTTACCCGTTCCAGCACGGAATTGAACGCGGCCTCAAATTCCCCCGGCGCAGAGCTGTACCCACTGCCTCCCGGCAGTGGGATTACTTCCACATTTTTCCCTCGGAGCACGCGTGCGTCAACGGAGACTTCCCCAAACTCATTCATGAACACGGCAAGGCGCAGGTTGCTCGTGTCCACTATCCTTCTCAGAAGAGTCGTTTTTCCGCTGCCCAGAGTTCCCGCAATGAGCATGATGGGTGTTTTGGTTTTCATTTTGGTCATCACCCTTTGACATTGCCAATGGGAGTCATTCTGGCCACTTTCCGGCTGATGTGGGCCTTTTCCGTGGCCTCGACCACGTCATCGATGTCTTTGTAGGCGCCACCCGCTTCTTCGGCCACTCCCGAGAGAGAAACGGCCCTCACGTAGATGCCCCGCTGTTCCATTTCCGCCAGGAGTTTTTTGCCGCGAAACTTCTTTTTTGCCTGATGGCGGCTCATGCTGCGGCCGCTGCCGTGAGCCGTGCTGAAGAAAGTCTGCTCGCCCTCCCGCACACCCGAAAGGATGTAGGATCCCGTCTCCATGCTTCCGCCAAGGATAACGGGCTGACCCGTGTCTTTATAGATTTCCGGAAGTTCCGAAGCACCGGGCCCCAAAGCCCGCGTGGCTCCTTTTCTGTGGACCAGCAGTTCACGGAGCTCTCCGCCAATCCGGTGTTTTTCCAGCTTGGCCGTGTTGTGGGAGACGTCATAGACCTGGTGCATTCCCAGGTCGGACGGATCTTTTTTGAAGACATGGGAGAAAACTTCCCGTATGCGGTGGGCTATGACCTGGCGATTGGCGAAGGACATGTTGATGGCGCATTTCATGGCTTTGAAATAGTCCTGCCCTTCGGGGGAGAGAAAGGGTGTGCAGGCCAGTTCCCGGTCAAGGATGGCAATGCCGTATTTCTTTTCCATGACTTTCAGGAAAGAAGCCAGGTAGTCGGAAGCCACCTGGTGGCCAAATCCCCGGCTGCCGCAGTGAAACATCACCACCACCTGTCGAGGAAGGGTGATGCCGAAAACCCTGGCAGTTTTTTCGTCAAAAACGTTTTCCGGGTGCACCACCTGAATTTCCAGGTAATGATTGCCCGAACCCAAAGTGCCGATCTGATTGAATCCTCTCTCCACCGCTTTCTGGCTCACCTTGGATGCGTCCGCGCCGTAAATGCACCCATACTCCTCTGTGCGCTCAAGATCTTCCTCCCAGCCCAGGCCATTCTTCACGCACCAGCGGGCCCCCTGTTCCACCACATCCCGAAAGACACTGTGGGACAACTTCACGAAACCGCTGCTTCCAACCCCTGCGGGAACGCGATTGAAAAGCTGGTCGACCAGCTCTCTGAGCTTTGGCTGCACTTCTTCAAAGGTGAGGGAGGTGAGCATGAGACGCATGCCGCAGTTCACATCGAAGCCGATGCCTCCTGGAGAAATGACTCCTGTGCGTGTGTCCATGGCCGCCACTCCCCCGATGGGAAAGCCATACCCCCAGTGGCCATCGGGCATGCACAAGGCGTGATTGACGATGCCGGGCAGTGTGGCCACATTGGTCACCTGCTCCACCACACCGTCGTCCATGGCCCGAAGCAGGTTCTCAGTGGCATAAATGCGCGCGGGCACCCGCATGCCCTTCTTGTAGCTGGTTGGAATCTCCCAGATCGTTTCACTGATTCTATTGAATGCCTTGAAAGTGGTCATGATTTCTGTCCAGTCTTGATGAAGGTCCTGAAGCTGACAGACTCGGTTTATCAGGATGGCTTTGTGAAAGAACCCCTCGTGAAGGGAAGGAACAGAGCCGAAGCAGGCCGCCATGCTGCTGACTCGGGATTGGATGAGTCCTTTTGAAAGCTCGTTTACGTAAGTATATTGTCACCTTTGATTTTTGTCCAGCCGTGAAGGTTGTATCCTGCTCATGCCATGAGTCGTGGATGCCATGAATATTTCGAGTATTTTCTTGACAGCTCGGAGCCTTGCAAATTATGCTGCGGTACTGTCTGCAGAGATACTCAGGATGGATTTCCCAGGGAAAGGTTCCTGAGCTTTTGATCTTCAGAAGAGTTCTGAGTTTTTAAATGGCGATGGTTGCGTGAGTGAAGGCATGGTGGGTTTTATGAAGGTTGAGCGCTATTTCATGAATTTTTATTATTATCCCTTTCCCCTGAGAGGAAAGACGGCGCAGGCCTGCATTTGAGACAACCTCTTCATTGGCAGACACACATGTTGATTTCATAGCCGCAGGTTCCAAGCCTGCGGTTTTTTTTTGAGTTCCAGCGGCTGGACAAAGATGAGCCCAGAGGAAAGAGAGTTCCGGGGTATTCAGTGAAAGAGTGCATGAAAACATCTTGGGAGAGATGACCGTGGAAAAGGACTTGGAGGGGTTGCGCAAAGCAATAGACGCGGTGGACACGGAACTTTTGAGACTTTTGAACCAACGCATGGAACTTTCCAGGGATGTGGGGCGGTTCAAGGCGGAAAGGGGACTTCCCCTTTTTCATCCGGGAAGGGAGGAACTCATCTATGCCCGGCTGAGCAAAAGCAATTCCGGACCTCTCACGGATGAATCCCTGAGGGCCATTTACCGTGAAATTTTTGCCGCTTCACGCCTCCTTCAACATGTCCTTCAGGTGGCTTTTCTGGGCCCGGACTGGACCTATTCTCACATTGCGGCTTTGTCCATTCACGGACATTCGGCCCGGTATGTGCCCTGTCCCACCCTTGAGGATGTTTTTGAGGCTCTCCTCAAGGGCAAGGTGAACACGGCCGTCATCCCCATTGAAAACTCCCTTCAGGGGGGCGTGGGCCGAAGCATGGATCTTTTATATGAATCGGACGTGCGCGTGGTGGGGGAGTGCTACCTGGAAGTGGCGCATCATCTGTCGAGCAAGGTGACCTCCATTGAGGAGGTCGAGCGGGTTTATGCACATCCTCAGGCCATCGAGCAGTGCCGGCACTGGCTGCTGCAAAATCTGAGACATGCGGAACCGCACGAAACGGCCTCCACGGCCCGGGCAGCTCAGCGGGCCGTGGAGGATGCTCGAGGAGCCGCCATCTGCAACCTCTACGCTGCTCATCACTACGGGCTCAATGTTCTGGCCGAACGCATCGAGGATCATTCGGGAAATACCACCCGTTTCCTCATTCTTTCCCAGCACGACACTCCTCCCACAGGCATGGACAAAACTTCCATTCTTTTTGCCGTCTCCGATAAGCCGGGGGCCCTTCACAGCGCCATTGAGTCCTTTGCCAGGGCCAATGTGAACATGACCCGCATCGAATCACGTCCCAATCGCATGTTTTCCTGGCAGTACCTTTTTTATGCCGATGTGGAGGGGCATCAGACGGAAGATTCCGTCCGGTTCGCCCTGGAAGATCTCAGAAGGCATGTTTCTTTTCTGAGAATACTGGGATCCTATCCACGAAGGGACCCCAAAAGACCCATCAGGCTGGAAAAAGAAAAACTGAGAACCGCCGGTGACAGATGAAAAGTCGAGGTTCCACGGGACTGCGGGGGGGACCCCCCTTTGCTCCGTGTCATGAGGGTTGATCTCCCATTAGGTTGTATCTCATTGAAAACAGGATTTCCATGGTGATGAATAAACTGAAAAAACCTTCCATCTGTGGCTGTATGCTGGACTTTTCCCGCGAGGAAATCACGACGCACATGCGGGAGGCTGAAGTTGACCTGCTGGAATGGCGTTTGGACGTGCACATTCGCCAGCACTCCATCGAAGATGCCCTCACGGCCTTTTCTCTTTTTTCCAGTGAGAGCAGGCTCCCTTTTCTCGTGACCAACAGGCCTGTGAGGGAGGGAGGTTCCTTTGACGGTGGAGAATGGCGCCGCATCGAAGTTTTGCAGCGAGCGGTGGATGCGGGGGCCGAATGGGTGGACCTGGAACCGGACGTACCCGAAAGCGAGCTCAACTGGTTTCGCATGAAAAAGGCCAGTGTCCTTCTCTCTCATCACGAAATGAATGACACGCCCGCCACCGCTGCCCTTCAGGAGCGGGTGGCCAAAATGTTGGAACGGAAGCCTGACGTCATAAAAATCGCCACTGTGGCCAGGGAGCAGGAGGACAATCTTCGAGTGCTGGGTCTCATTCCATGGGCACAGAAAGAATTTGGAACGGACATCATCGCCTTCTGCATGGGAGATGTGGGAAGGTGGACCCGCATCGCCTGCGTGGCCATGGGAAGCCCCTGGACTTACGTTCAGATGCCCGGTCAAACTCGAGCGGCTCCCGGTCAGCTCCTTGCCAGGGAGATGAGGGCCATTTTCAAGGCCATGGGGATGCTTTAACGATGATAAAACCTGTTCAGAAAGAATTGTACGCCGTCGTTGGGAATCCCGTAAACCATAGCCTGAGCCCTCTCATGATGCAGACCGCTTTTGAGCGGATGAACCACCAGGCGGTTTACGCGGCCCTGCAGCTGGATGAGCCCCGGGAGGATTTCTCCCTGCTGCACCGAGTGGGTTTCAAGGGGCTGAGCGTGACCCTTCCCCATAAGGAACAGGCCTTGCAATCGGCTGAAGAGGTGGACGAAACGGCGCGCATCATCGGGGCGGTGAACACCCTGAAACGAGGGGATGCTGGCTGGATAGGATGCAATACGGACTGGAAGGGTTCCAATGGGGCCCTCATTTCCGTTTCCCCATTGAAGGGAAAAAGGGGGCTTGTTCTGGGCGCGGGAGGCGCTGCAAGAGCTGTGGTCTACGGTCTGCAGCAGGAGGGTGCGGAAGTAACCATTTGCAACCGCGGAGAAGAACGTGGCGCTTCCCTGGCAAGGACCTTTCAATGTGCGTTCATTCCCCTGAAGGATCTGGGCGAAAGCCTGGAAAGCCTGACCTTCGACCTGGTGGTGCAGTGCACGCCCGTGGGGCTAGCAGGGGATTCAGGGGAAGCTTTCGTCCCTCCCCGGCTCTTTCATGAAGGGATGATGGTTCTGGACACGGTGTACCGACCCCTGCGGACGCCTTTTGTCAAAGAGGCCATGAAAAAGGGATGCACCGTGGTTTCGGGCCTTGAAATGCTCCTTCAGCAGGGCGTGGAGCAACTCAAGTTCTGGCTGGAAATTCCCACTGTTCATGAAGAGGTGATTGGGGCCATGAGAGAAGCACTTCAAAAAGCGGTGACCTGAAATGAATGAATTCGTAAAAAATATAAAACCTGCTGCAAAGGTCAAGGGAAGGGTGCGCATTCCCGGTTCCAAATCCATCACCCATAGAGCGCTGCTCATGGCAGCCCTTTCGGAGGGCACCAGTGAGATCATGAACCCTCTCTTCGCTCAGGATACGGAGCTGACGGCAAAAGCTCTGAAAATGCTGGGGGTGGATCTGCAATGGGAAAAGGACAAGGTGTGTGTGCGGTCTTCAGGGGAGAGGTGGAGACAACCCGGAGAGGCTGTTTTTCTCGGAAACAGCGGCACCAGCATGCGTCTTCTTCCGGCGGTGGCCGCCGTGGGGAGGGGAATTTTTTCCTTTGACGGAACGGCCCGGCTTCGGGAACGGCCGGTGGGACCCATCGTGGAGGCTCTCAGGAGTCTCGGCGTTGAAGTGAAGTGTTTGGGGGAAGAGGGTTTTCCACCCATGGAAATTCACAGCCGAGGACTGGAAGGGGGTGAGGTTTGGGTGGATGCCACGCAAAGCAGCCAGTTCCTGTCCGCTTTGCTCATTGCCGCTCCCTGCGCTCGGGGAGACATGGTGGTGGGCTGGAAGGAACCGGTGGCTTCTTTCCCTTACGTGAATCTCACTCTGGCCATGATGGAGGAATGGGGGATTGATTTCCAGTGGGTCAGCGATCACCAGATAAAAATACGGGCACCGCAGGTCTATCNNCCCAGGCAATACACGGTGGAAGGGGATTGTTCTTCGGCGTCTTATTTCTGGGCGGCAGCGGCCATCACCGGCGGGGATGTGGAAACCTGCCCCATTCGTTCCAGCAGTGTTCAGGGGGACTGCCATCTGGTGTCCGTTTTCGAACGCATGGGGTGCCGCATTTTCAGGGATGATGAGAGTGTCCGCGTGGTGGGTCCCGATGTGCTTCAGCCCGTGGACATGGACATGAACCGCATGCCGGACATGGTTCCCACTCTGGCCCTTGTGGCAGCTTTTGCGAAGGGACGAAGCCACATACGCAATGTGGCTCATCTGCGGGTCAAGGAATCGGACCGTTTGCACGTGGTGGCTCTGGAGCTGGGTAAACTGGGTGTTCCCGTGGAAGAACTGGACGATGGCCTCGTCATTGAAGGGGGCCATGTGCGTTCGCCCGCCCAACCCCTGGAAGCCCATGACGATCACCGCATCGCCATGAGTTTTGCCCTGGCGGGTCTTCGGGTGAAGGGCGTGCAGATACTGGGGGCCGAGTCCGTGGCCAAGTCCTTTCCCGGCTTCTGGGAACTCTTCGATGAGCTCTGTTATGGGAAAACATAGAACTTCCCCTGTGACGCCGGCATTTTGGTTGCTGTTTGGCCTGATTTTTCTGTTTCCTGGAAAAGGGGAAGCAGCTTCTTTTTTCCAAACTTCCCTATCCAGGTTTTCACAGCAGGCCGGGCTGGTGGCCCTGGACATCGTTTCCATCCCCGATGGAAGGATACTCCTGGAAAGCAATGCCCAAAAGCCCCTCGTTCCCGCATCCCTCGTAAAAGTTCTCACCACTTATGCGGCTCTGAAGTCTCTCGGTCCCCACCATCGCTTTGAAACCATCGTCTATTCCGATCAGGGTCTTCAGGGGGACACCCTGCCCGGAAACATCTGGATCAAGAGCAAAGGGGACATGTTCTTCACGGGAGAAAAGGCCTGGAAGACGGCTCACCGCCTGAAAGCCCTGGGCATAGAGCGCATCGGGGGAGACCTTGTGGTTGACAATCACTATTTCGCTCCCTCCGTCGAGCGCATCTGCATTGATGAACATTGCAGCCGTGCCTACAATCCTATTATTTCCGGCACTGCCCTGGATTTCAACACGATCACTTTCACCGCCGTTCCCGGTGCGATGGCGGGTGAACCCGCCAGGGTCACCTGGTTTCCCCGGGGCAAATACGTTCATATGAAAAACGAGTCCAGGACAGTTCGGGGGCGACCGGGAGAAAATCTGCATCTTCGTTCTCTGGGTGTGGAGAAAGATGGCCGCGAGCAGTTTCAGCTCTCGGGAGAAATGTCCCTTTCTTCTCAGGAGCCTTGGGAATTCACGATGAATGTGCAAAATCCGCCGGCATTTTTTGGCCACTCTTTCAAAGAAATTCTGAGGGAGACGGGCGTGCGGGTGCAGGGTGAAGTTCGGGCAGGCACCGTTCCACCCCATGCCCGGCCTTTGGTGGTGCATGAATCGGAGCCTCTGGGAGATTTACTGTTTGGTCTCAATCGTTTCAGCAACAACTTCATGGCTGAAATGCTCCTCAAGACCCTGGGGGCGCAGGTCTACGGCGAACCGGGAACCCGGGAAAAGGGTCTCAGGGTTTTGGAGGCTCACCTTTTGGGGATGAACATTCCACCTTCCCAGTTTTCCATTGCCAGCGGTTCGGGACTCAGCCGAACGTGCCGGGCCAGTCCCAGGGTTTTTTCCAATGTCCTTCTGGATCTGCACCATGACTTTCACAATGGTCCCGAGTTCATCGCTTCCCTGGCCATGAATGGCCACGACGGAACTTTGAGAAGAAGATTGAGGGGATCCCCTGTGGTGCTGCGCGCTAAAACAGGAAGCCTCAGAGATGTGGTGGCTTTTTCCGGTTATGTGCACGCTCCGGGACAGGGTCTATTTGCCGTGACGGTTTTGCTGAACGATGTGAAAAACTCCTGGGAAGCCCGTGAAGCCCTGTACCATTTTCTGCAAGAGCTTCCCTACCGGTTGAATGAGCCTTGATGAGGCGGTGTGAGCTGGAAAAGCGGTTCCATTGACTTGCTTTCATGGGCTTTCTGGCTTAGTATTTAGGATCATGGAGTCACGATGGATGATGTTTGCATCGTGCTCCTTTTTTTTAATTCTTTCTCGGGAGGAACATTGAAGGTGGTAACAGTTTCTTTCCGTGGAAAATGAAGGAGATTTGAATGGCGGACAAGGTCAAAGAAGGCGACTATGTGAAGGTGCATTACACGGGGAAATTCACTGATGGGCAAATTTTTGATTCCAGTCAGGGATGTCAGCCCCTTGAAGTTCGCATGGGAGCCAATCAGGTCATCTCAGGCTTTGAAAATGCCTTGATGGGTATGGAACAGAGCGAAAAGAAATCAATCACTGTGGAAGCGGACCAAGGCTATGGCCAGCGTGACGAGAACCTGGAGAGAAGGTTCAATAAAGCTGACTTTCCTCAGGATTTCCAGCCGGAGGTGGGGCAGGTTCTCATACTCCAGGATCCTTCCCAGGGCCAGTTTCCAGCCACCGTGAAAGAAGTTGCCGAAGATACGGTCCTGCTGGACTTGAATCATCCGCTGGCCGGGCGGACCCTTTCCTTCGAACTCCAGGTGGTGGAAATCAACAAGGAGCCCAGTCCTTCCTCCTGTGGAGGCGGGTGCGCCTGTTCATGATTTGAAATGGAGTGAAACGCACAAAGAGCCGCCCCATGGGGTGGCTCTTTGCATTTGAACATTCTTATTCCAGCCCTTGTGCAGAATCCACTTGAATTGAAAACAAAGATTTTCCTCTGCTCACTTGAGGGGCAAGACAAAATAAATGAGGTTCCCATATTTTTGGGGTTCGCATCCCAGAATGCCCCCATGAACTTCCACCACATTTTTGACAAAATTGAGTCCATGTCCCGTGCCTCTCTCGTGAATGCTCGAAAGGGCACGATAGCCTCCCTCGAATATTTTTTGAGCTTCCTCCTCATTCAAGGGCTTCCCCGTGGTGAAGAAACTGAACCGCAGTCCATGGGTCCCTTCGCTGAAAAAGTTCTTCAGAATTTTTCTGTTGCATGAAAAGATTTTGATCCTGTTGCCCAGTTGGTCTTCCACTTCCTGAGTGTACTTGATGGCGTTGGAGAAGATGTTGTCGAACACCTGGGAGATGAGGCCCTTGTCCACGTAGAGCGTCATCTGGTCATCGGGAACGCCTTCCAGAAGATTGTCCACGGCGATGTTGCGTTTTCGGAATGTGGCGATATAACGGTCTAAAAGGGGTTCCACGATCTCCTTGAGAAAATTGCAGGTCTGCCTTCTGAGCACGTAGGTGCCCTTTTCGAAATGATCTTTGCGAAGGAGGGTTTCAAGAAAAAGACTGGTGTGCTCATAATGCTTGGAGAAAGCGCTCCACTCCTTTTCCATGGTGGCGGTGTTTCTGGCCATTCGGCTTTTGAGGTCTGTGAGGCGCGACTCGAGGGGATGAATGGAACCCTTTTCCCTGAAAAGAATGTCTTCGAACTCAGACTCCAAAGCGCGGTGTGCCTGCAAGCCCTTTCTGAATCGAATCAGGAAGAGCTTGTAGTGCATGTTTGGATTGATGACGTTGTGTTCGATGTCTGAGAGCAACTGGTTGATGAATTTCAAGTGATCGATGTTTTGCTGAATCAGCAGTTTTTGGTGCAGTTGAAATCCAATGCGGTTGGAGAATTTTTCAAGAAAAAGTCTTTCATTGGGTTTTAGGTTCCCTTTGGGACAGATTTCGAATAATCCGAGCATGGAACTCCGAGTAAGAAAAGGCACAGAACGGGTCAGTGCCTCATTGCCCGGAATGGGATAAATCAAACTTTCCTGGGTTTCATAGGGACTTTCCTTCACTTCCAGAGTGCAGTCACTTCTCTGGTTTTCGGGAAGCAGGCCTTCCAGGCTGGTGCACACCAGGACCAGTTTGGAACTCTTCTGTTCAAAGACATGGAGCCTGCTCTCGATGTTGAGGAACTCCTTGGGCACGGCGACACAGATCTGGTAAAAATGGTCGATGCTCGTGAATTCCTGGGCCAGGTCGAAAAAGGTGGACAGAGCTTCTTCCTGGTGGCGCTTGAAATTATAATCTTCATAACTTCTCTTTTTTTCCCGCACCCGTTGTTGAATGTACAGCTGGGAGCTGTCGGACAGGGAACCCCCACGAGAAGCTTTCTCCTCATTTACGATCATGTCAATGTTTCCGGCCATGGGGCACTCCACAACGTCTGGAGATTGTTGAAAAGACAGCGGCAGATGCAGGTTCGTGAGACTGGCAGCCACTTCATTTTTCACTCAAGTGACCCAGAAAATTTTGTAAGGATTAAGGGCAACAATGATTCGAGTTCCCACTCCAGATGCTGCACGATTGGTTTATCATTCTTCGGGCGGCAAAATCCGTGTATTGAATGGATATAATTTTTGTTTCGGGAAAATATCGAATATGGATTCACTTTATATCATACAGTAACCGTTTTTGGTGAGCCATACTTGCAAAAGTGAAATGTTTCTTTTTGTGTGGCCTATTTGAAAGGTCCTGAAAGAAAAAAAGCGATCAATGGGGATCTGACCGCTGTGAAGACTGTGTAACACCCGCTGGCACAAGGGTCTATTCTGGTCCAATGGGGCGTTCCTCAACAGTTGGCCCTCTGGAATGGAGCCGCTCATGGGGATGGANCGGAGGGACATGAAGAGNCAGGGTTTCGTGAAGTCCCTCCGAGAAGGTTCAATCCCATTCCAGCTCGTGTTTCAAATCCCGCTCAAGGAGCTCGCTCACAGCTGCCTGGGGATCCTTGTTTTCATAGATGACCTCATAGACTCTGCTGCAGATGGGCATGTCCACATCCAGTTTTCTGGAAAGATGGTATACGGAGCGGGCTGTTTTGACCCCTTCCGCCACCATTTTCATGTCCCCCAGGATCTGCTCGATTTTCATTCCCAGCCCCAGCTTTTTACCCACGGTTCGATTGCGGCTCAGATCTCCCGTGCANGTGAGAATGAGGTCTCCAATTCCTGCGAGACCCGAAAAGGTCAAAGGATTTGCACCCATGGCAACCCCGAGGCGGGAGATTTCCGCAAGACCCCGGGTGATGAGGGCTGCTCGAGTATTGTAGCCGAAGTTGAGGCCGTCACATGCGCCCGCTGCGAGAGCGATGACATTTTTCAAGGCTCCGGCAAGTTCCACGCCCATGATGTCGAGGCTTGTGTAAAGACGAAAGTTCCTGGTGGAAAAGACCTGTTGCACCCTTTTGGCCAGATCCAGGTCTTCTCCCGCAAGGGTGACGGCGGTGGGGGCTTCCCGAATCACCTCTTTGGCAAATGAAGGGCCCGACAGGCACAAATAATGTGCGAACTGAGGATGGGGCATGAGCTCCCTCCAGATTCCCCACATGGTGAGGAGCGTTTCATTTTCAATGCCCTTGGTGGCATTGACCACGATGGTTGATTCCGCCATGTGGGGGAGGATATCTTTGACCACTCGCCGGTACACATGGGATGGCACCACCATGACCAGCAGGGAATGGCCTGCGACCGCACCTTCAAGCTCATGATGCGCCGTGATGCGCTCGCTCAGGGCATAACCGGGTAGATAAACGGTGTTTTCGTGCTTTTCCTTGATGGTTTCACAAAGGTCTTTCTCAAAGACCCAGAGATCCACGTCATGTCCTTTTTGAGCCAGCACCTGGGCGAGGGTGGTTCCCCAGCTGCCGGCCCCCAGAACCCCTATGGGACCGGTGACTTCCATCATTCCTCCGTTTCTTCCTGTATGGTTTCTGAATCTTTAAGAATTTCAAGATCCACGATTTTTTCTCCCTCGTCCAGATACATGAGTTTGACCCCCTGGGTCACACGCCCGATTTTTCGAATCTGCTCCGCGGGAATTCGGATGAGGCGGCCCGTATCCGTGATCATGAGGATCTGATTGTCGTCGGTCACCTGTCGGAATCCCACCACGCTGCCGTTGCGCTCGGTGATCCGAATGTTCATGACCCCTTTTCCTGCACGGCTCTGGGCACGGTAGTCTTCGTTGGGAGTCCGCTTGCCGAACCCTTTCTCTGTGACCACCAGCATGGACTTTCCTTCTTCGATGATGTCCATGCCCACCAGCTGGCTTCCGTCCAGGTTCATTCCGCGAACCCCGCGGCTCACGCGGCCCAGAGGACGAAATTCCTCCTCGCGGATCCGTATGGACTTGCCCGCCTTGCTCATGAGAAAGATTTCCTGGCCTCCGTCGGTCATGACCACGCTGATCAATTCGTCGTCGTCATCCAGCACGATGGCTCTGATGCCGTTGGACCTGGGATTGGAATAGGCGGAAAGGCTGGTTTTCTTGATGATCCCATTCTTGGTGGCCATGATGGTGTAATATCCCTCTTTGAACTCCTTGACCGCCATAATGGTCTGCATCTTTTCTCCCGGCTGCAAGGGCAGCAGGTTGACCATGGCCTTGCCGATGGCAGAAGGTCCCACTTCGGGAATTTCGTAGACCTTGAGCCAGAAAACCTGTCCACGATTGGTGTAAATGAGCAGATAATCGTGAGTGGAGGCTGTGAAAAGGCTGGAAACCACATCCTCTTCCCGGGTGCTCATGCCGCTTCTTCCCCTTCCTCCCCTTCTCTGGCTGCGGTAGACGGACAGAGGCGTTCTTTTGATGTAGCCGGCACGGGAAATGGTCACCACCATTTCTTCTTCGGCGATGAGGTCCATGATGTTGATGGCGCCCGAATCGGGAACGATCTCCGTCTTGCGTCCATCGGCGAACTGCTGCTCCAGCTCCTCGATTTCCTCCCGAATCACCTGATCCACCAGGGCCGAGGATGAAAGAATCTTTTGTAATCTTTCAATTTCTTTGAGCAGTTGATGGTATTCTTCGATAATCTTGTCCCGCTCCAGCCCCGTGAGGCGCTGCAGGCGCATGTCGAGGATTGCCTGAGCCTGCACATCTGTGAATTCAAATCGTTCCATGAGCTGGCGTCTGGCTTCCGGAGGATTTGTGGCGGCGCGGATCAGCTTGATGACTTCATCGAGGTTGTCCAGGGCTTTTTTCAGGCCCTCCAGGATGTGAAGGCGCTTTTCAGCCTGCCTGAGTTCATACTGGGTGCGGCGCACCACAATCTGGCGGCGAAAGGCAATGAAGTTCTGAAGGAGCTGCTTGAGGTTCAAAACTTCGGGCTTGTTGTCCACCACGGCGAGCATGATGATGCCGAAGGAGCTTTCCAGGGCCGTGTGCTTGTAGAGCTGGTTTTCCAGGACTTTGGGCTCCTCTCCCTGCCTCAAGGTGAGCACCATGCGCATTCCCTGCCTGTCCGATTCGTCCCGAAGATCGGTGATGCCCTCAATTTTCTTGAGCTTCACCAGATCAGCGATTCTTTCCAGAAGCCTGGCCTTGTTCACCTGGTAGGGGAGCTCCGAGACGATGAGGTGTGTTCTTTTTCCCGATTCTTCCACTTCCACTCGAGCCCGCATCTTGATGATGCCCCGTCCCGTCTCATAGGCATCGCGAATGCCCTGGAGCCCGTAAATGAATCCAGCAGTGGGAAAATCAGGGCCTGGAATGCGCTCCATGAGTTCACCGATGGTGGCCTCGGGTTTTTCCAGGAGAAGGAGGAGACCTCGACAGATTTCCCCCAGGTTGTGAGGAGGTATGTTGGTGGCCATTCCCACGGCGATTCCCGAGGAGCCGTTGAGAAGAATGTTGGGAACCCGGCTTGGAAGCACAGTGGGTTCCAGAAGGGAATTGTCATAGTTGGGCTGAAAGGCCACCGTTTCTTTTTCGATGTCTCTCAGGAATTCATGGCCCAGACGGTGCATGCGAACTTCCGTGTATCGCATGGCCGCAGGGGGATCGCCGTCCACCGATCCGAAGTTTCCCTGGCCGTCCACGATGAGATAGCGCATGGAAAAGTCCTGGGCCATGCGCACCAGAGCGTCGTAAACGGCCGAATCTCCGTGGGGATGATACTTACCGATGACGTCACCGACCACGCGGGCGGACTTCTTGAAGGGCTTGTTGTAGTCATTTCTGAGCTCATGCATGGCGTAGAGGATGCGCCGGTGCACCGGTTTCAGTCCGTCGCGAGCGTCGGGAATGGCCCGGCCAATGATGACGCTCATGGCGTAGTCCAGGTAGGAAAGTTTGATTTCGTCTTCTATGTTGATGGGTTTTAATTCCATTGAACCATCCCTTGGAACGGAGTTGAAAGCTTCAGTTTCAGTGAAAGGGCCCCGTGAGAATCATCATGGCGCGCAGAAATCATATGTCCAGCTCTCTGAAATCCAACGCATTATACTGGATGAAGTCACGCCGGGGTTCCACACGATCGCCCATGAGGGTGGTGAAAAGTTCGTCGGCCTGGTACTGATCCTCGATTCTCACCTGCATGAGGGTGCGCTTCTCGGGATTCATGGTGGTCTCCCAGAGCTGTTCGGGATTCATTTCACCGAGACCTTTGTACCTCTGAATTCCCAATCCCTTCTTGGCCTCTTCCATGAGGTACTGGAAAAGCTCTCTCGGGTGCTCGAACTGCACTTCTTTGTCGTTTTCTTTCACCCTGTAGGGAGTGAGATGGAAGATTTCCAGTTTTTCGTAGAGCTCCGAGAGCTTTTTGAACTCCACCGACTCAACCGTCTGGTGCTGCACACGAACTCGAACCTGGCCGTTGGAATCCTGAACCTTCCACACTTCCAGGTCGAATGCCGTTTCTGCTTCTCCACCCCCCAGGGCGCGGACCTGGTAGCCCCCTTTTTCAAGACCCTCCTGGATGGTGGTCATGATGTCCCCCTCCGTGGGCGAGAGTTCCTGGGCGCTGATGATCTTCACCACCTCTTCGACCAACTCCCGGGGCATTCCTTTCTGGACCTGCCGGTCTAAAAGCTCCTCGTACCTGGAAAAAGTTTTCATGAGTTGAATCAGCTGATCGGAAGGCACCGAGTCCGCCTGGGTTTCAAGATAGATTTCTCTTTTGGCCACAGCGCGGCTCAGAAGAAAAGCGTCGAGGGACTCTTCGTCTTTCAGATAGGTTTCCTGTTTGCCCACGGTCACCCTGTAGAGAGGAGGTTGAGCAATGAAGAGGTTTCCCCTCTCGATGAGCTCGGGCATCATGCGAAAGAAGAAGGTGAGCAGAAGGGTTCGAATGTGAGCGCCATCCACATCGGCATCGGTCATGATGATGGTCTTGTGGTATCTCAGTTTGTCGGGATTGTACTCGTCTTTGCCCACCCCTGTGCCCAGGGCGGAAATCATGGTTCGAATTTCCGCGTTTTCCAGCATCTTGTCAAAACGGGCTTTTTCCACATTGAGGATCTTGCCCCGCAAGGGAAGGATGGCCTGAAACTTTCGATCCCGTCCCTGTTTGGCCGAACCTCCTGCGGAATCTCCTTCCACGATGAAGATTTCACTTCTGGACGGGTCCCTTTCCTGGCAGTCGGCCAGCTTGCCGGGCAGGGAGTGGTCGCTCAAAATTCCTTTGCGGCGCGTCAAGTCCCGGGCACGGCGGGCGGCCTCCCGGGCCCTTGCCGCTTCCAGAACCTTTTCGAGAATGCCTTTTATGGTCTTGGGATGTTCTTCAAAAAAGACGGACAGCCTTTCGTAGACCAGGTTTTCCACCAGACCTTTCACTTCGCTGTTTCCCAGTTTTGTCTTGGTCTGGCCTTCAAACTGGGGCTGAGGCAGCTTCACGCTCACGATGGCCGTGATCCCCTCCCGAACATCTTCTCCCGAAAGCTTGTCCAGGTCCCCCTTGGACATTTTGGTGTGCACGGCATACTGCTTGATGGAGCGGGTGAGGCCGGCCTTGAAACCCGCCAGGTGAGCTCCCCCCTCCTTGGTGTTGATATTGTTGGCGAAAGTGTGAATCTTTTCATTGTAGCTCTGATTGTACTGGATGGCCACCTCGATGTGAATGTCCTGGCGCTCGCCCTTGAAATAGATGATTTCCGGGTGGACGGATTCCTTGTTCTTGTTGAGATAATCCACAAAGGACCTGAGCCCCCCTTCGTAGCAGTAGCTCCTCTCCTTGGTGATCTTGTCATCCACCAGGTCCATGCGGACGCCGGGATTGAGAAAGGCCATCTCCCGAAATCGCTGGGCCAGGACATCAAAACTGATCTCCCTGTCCGTGAAGATGAGGGGATCGGGCTTGAAGGTGATACGGGTTCCTCTCTTTTGAGTTTCCCGGTCAATGACCAGCGGAGTCACCGGTTCACCACGCTCGTAGCGTTGATGGTAGACTTTTCCCTCTTTGCGGATTTCCACTTCGAGCCACTCGCTCAATGCGTTGACCACGGAGACGCCGACACCATGAAGGCCTCCCGAGACCTTGTAAGTGCTCGTGTCGAACTTGCCCCCCGCATGCAGCTTGGTCATGACCACCTGGACTGCGGGAACATTTTCTTTTTCGTGCAGGTCCACGGGAATGCCGCGGCCGTTGTCATCGACGGTGACGGAGTTGTCCTGGTGGATGTGGATTCGAATATGGTTGCAGTAGCCTGCCAGGGCTTCGTCGATGCTGTTGTCCACCACTTCGTAGACGAGGTGATGAAGTCCCTCCGTGGCGACGTTGCCGATGTACATGGAAGGGCGTTTTCTGACCGCGCTGAGACCTTCCAGCACGGTGATTCTTTGAGCTGTGTATTGATCTTTGGGGCTGTTCACATCGCTGGCCATTGTCTCTGACATCTACAAAACCTCTGAAGTTCGCGGTGAAGGTCCAATATTTCAGTGTTTTCAAGCTTTTCGCCTCAAAAAATGAGAGCGCAAAAGGGGGAAAACTCGATCACACGCAAAAGAGCATGTGAAAACGCTCAAATATACCATATGGCAATAATTATTCAAAATAATAATAATTTAGAGTTCCGGTTCGGTGAGTGCTGCAGGCAGGAGGGAGAATGAGCGGGGACGATCTCAGGGGGGCGCATTGGAGAAGGTGCACAGACCCCCTGCCGGGGAGACAGGGGAGATGAACAATTGCTCACTGTTCACACGACCATGGGCATGATGAGCCCCACATATCCGGGATCTTCGGCGTCCCTGA
>SL_3KL_010_SEDDRAFT_10001576_pt1 | contig 20813 bp, 15 predicted proteins | sample SodLakKL_010_SED_2_FD_10381 | JGI IMG/M metagenome (IMG submission 10381) | reverse complement strand
GATGAAGAGTCGTACGATATGGTCGTCAATATCAATTGCAGAACCTCAAACTGGTATCTCGGAACGGATGCAAATCCCGGGTCCAATCAAATCGACCTTGTGACCGTGATCCTTCATGAATTAGCACACGGACTTGGATTCCTTGGAACGATGGAGGGAAATAATTCTACTTCATCGGCTGAATGGGGCATTGATTACAATGATTCAGAAACACCGATCATCTATGATCGTATCATTCAGGATGGATTTAATAACTCTGTATTGAATCAATCGACTTATCCCAACCCTTCGGAGGACCTGTATCAGGCTGTGACAGGGCAGCGTGGTGGTGTGTTTTACAGTGGTGAAAATTCCACCAGGTTGTTTACCGGTAACCCCGTCCCTGTCTATGCCCCTTCAACCTGGAGGCAGGGTTCAAGTTATGCTCACGTTGATGATCAAACCTTTTCCAGGCCTGAAAACCTGGAGAATGCATTGATGCGTTCAAGAATTGACCAGGCATTTGCACTACATTCACCCGGGCCGGTACTCTGCGGAATTATGGCAGATAAAGAGTGGCCGATGGGCAGCAGCTGCCGTGAGTATATCGACAGAGATGCGATGATCGCTGTAGCACCGGATACCATTGACTTTAACCTGGTGAATGTCGGCACACCTGCTGATCAAACATTTACAATTTCAAATAGTGAAGATTCGGAAACACCATTACAGGTGAGTATTGAAACCAATGGAAATGATTTCTCAATCATAGACGGAGCGGGAAATTTTTCGATCAACCCCGGTTTGTCTCTGAATATAACTGTTCGATTTGATCCACAGACACCGGGAATGAAAAGCGGAATGGTCACGATTCATCATAATGCGATCAATGAAACTACTCCATATGAAGTACTGCTGACTGGTGAATCACTTGAGAGTGATATACTGGCAAAACTGGAACAAAATTTCCCAAATCCGTTCCAATCCAGGACCCAGATTAATTACGGGTTACCACAGGATTCCAATGTGCGTATCGATCTTTATTCAGTAAACGGACAAAGAGTTAAAACGCTCGTTAATGACTGGAGAAATGCCGGTGAGCATGAATTTCTACTTGATGCAGGCAGGTTGTCGAGTGGTATGTACTTTTACCGAATCGTGGTGGATGGATTCTCTGATACCAAAAAATTGCTGCTTGTTCGCTGAGTTTCAGCTCCCGATTAATCCATACTATCAGAACAAATCTTTGCAGGTTATCCGAATTATCTTAAATTTCTGATATTGTCAAATCGTTTCAGAAAATAAGGGGTATATTGTTATGAGTTATATCGTCAAGACATTAATCGGAGTGATGGCCTATCTGCTTTTAGCTTCAACTGCAGATGCGCAAATCCTGGACAGATTAAGAAACCGGGCTCAGCAAGCCGCTGAAGAAAGAGTTGAGCAGCGTTTAAGCGAGGAAGTTGAACGTGCAGCACAGCAGATGGTCGATCGTACATGGGAATCCATTTTCGGAGATGGAATTATCAGTGAAAGCGGTGAACGGAGAAGTATTCCTTTTTCACTGAACAGCAATGCAACCACTGAAGATGCCTACCATTTTAACATCATCACCACCATGGAGATCGAGATCATAAACGAAGATGGTGAGGCTGAACCACCAATGACCATGCATATGCATTTCAATGAAAATGAACTCTATACCGGTACCGGATTTGCAGGTGAAGAGATGGAAATGGAAGATGGTGAGGTATTCATCATCTATGATTTTAAGAATTCCGCCATGGTGATGCTGATGGAAAGTGAAGATGGAAAATTTTCCTTTGCCTACGACTGGACTCAGATGCTTGAGATCATGGAAGAAGCTGAAGCTGAAGAGGATTGGGAGGAATATGAAGAGTGGGAAGGATTTACCCGGATCGGAACCAAAACCATAATGGGATATCAGGCTGAAGGTTTTGAATCCAGGAGTGAATATCACGTTTCTGAGATGTGGGTAACCCGTGATGCGGCTTATGGGATGGAAAATATGTTCCAGGCACATGCAAATGCAAAGCAATTAGGTGATATATTCCCGGATGATTTTCCTCACGGCATGATACTTGAACTGGTAAATGAAGACCTGGAATCAGGCGAAAAATCTATCATGAGAGTAACCGATATCCAGGAAAATGCCAATGTTACATATCAGATGAGCGATTACCCTGTATTTGGATTCGAGGATTAAAACATTGCCGGATAGTTGAAATGTATTGGCTTCCGGATTTGTTTGATTCTGTACACTGATAATCGAACCTGTGGGTATCCGTTTAGTCCTCACTGATTTGGGCTTCTGATGTGATTTATTCTGCAGCGTTCGCATTCAGAGAAATTAAATTCAACTTCTACAATAAAACTATGGATATTTGTATTGTCGGCGGCCATGGGAAAATTGCCATGCACCTTCATCCGGTACTCGTTAAAAATGGACATCATGTAAGAGGGATTATTCGAAAGCCTGAACAGGCAAAAGATCTGCAGGAAGCCGGAGCAGAACCGGTAATCTGCGACATTGAGCAGGAAGATGACATCTCGAAAGCAGTCGGCAATGCTGATCTTGTTGTTTTTGCTGCAGGCGCCGGGCCCGGAAGTGGTGCAGAAAGAAAGTGGACGGTTGACCGTGATGGAGCTGTTAAACTGATCGATGCTGCTAAACAGAATGCCATTAAACGGTATATCATGATCAGTGCCATGGGGCTCGATAAACCAAGGGGAAATGAAGTCTTCCGGGTATATCAAAAAGCCAAAGCCGAAGCTGATGAGGCTCTTCGAAAGAGCGGACTTGACTATACGATTATCAAACCGGGACGTTTAACCGATCAGCACGGCACAGGCAAAGTTTCCCTTGCGCCGCATCTTGACCGTGGCGAAATCCCCCGTGAAGATGTGGCTCACCTGCTTGCTGAAGTTATTGAAGAGCCGGAAATGTCGGGCCTGACATTCGACCTTGTTTCAGGTAATACTCCGATAGAAGACGCAGTAAGAGTGGCACTGTCACTCACCGGATAAAATCGGAATGCCCGACACTCTATGCCCGGTTTCATGTTAAACCTTGTTAACCGGGAAAAAACCTGCAAATGCAGGAACAGAGTTGCATTTCTATTGTTATAGTTATTAGTTACACAAAGTTTTAAACTCAGAAGGAAATCTATCATGCTTAAATATTTGTCAGTTTTAATTGTAGCTTTCACATTTCTTGCCTGTCAAAGCGATCCTCCGCAGGACCCTGCCCAGCAGCAGCAACAGCCGATGGACGGCCAAATGCAAGGTCAAATGCAACAACCAACCATTGATACAGAAGTATCCGACGATGAACTTGATCTGTTTCTTGACGCATCTGCAAGGGCTCAGGAAGTTCAAATGGGTTATCAGCAACAGATGATCGCAATTGTTGAAGAGGAAGGAATTGAGGTTGAAACATATGTTCAGATCGCCGAAGGGCTTCAAATGGGCCAGGCTGAAGAAGACCTGAACGTAAGTGAAGATGATATGGAAAAATTCAACCGGGCGTCTGCTTCCATCGAGGAAGTTGGCCAGGAGATGGACAATCAGCTTGAAACAGCGATTGAAGATGAGGGAATGAGTATTGAGAGGTTCCAGGAAATTAATATGGCCCTCCAGCAGGATCCGGGGCTTCAGCAACGACTCCAGGAAAAAATGGGAGCGCCGCAAATGGCTCCACAGGATCCAGGAGTTAACTGATTCCTATCCTATTGAACTTTTTATATCAAAGCAGCTGTAAGGAATCAAGACCTTCAGCTGCTTTTTTTTCATCTGCCGATGAAAGAATTCCCCGAATGCGGGGTATAGGAATCGGGGGACAGATGAGCTCCCAGCTCTATTAGACCCACCCCGACCCTCCCTCCGGCGAACCGCACACCGCAAGGAGGGGGTTTGTTGTTTACCTTTCCAATGGTGTTGCCCTTTTTTTGGCAACACTATTGAGTAGAGGTGACGAGAATACTCTTCCCTTGAGGGGAGTACGGCTTTGGCCGGGAGGGGTGACCAGTGAAGGGTTGGATTCTTTCCACATCTGTCACTGGTACTATATGAACGGAGTGAAGGCATGGAGGAGTCCCATGGGTTTTGGCACTTACTATAACAGGATTATTACAATTAAATCCCACAGACAATGGGATTCTTCAATCAGCTTATCTATCAGCGTACTTCTTCGGAAAAACACTCGGGAAATCAACCATCTCATCAACACTTGCTCCGTTTTAATGTCCGAACCGGGATCTGAATATTCTTCTCTATAACTGTGAATTGTTGATTGTTTACATTACATTATCACGCAGTTATTAAACAATACACTCAAGTCGAAAGAATATGACTGGTCTCATTATACTGTTAGGAATTGTACTGTTGGTTGTCATAATTGCCGTTGCTATTTATAACCGGCTGGTTGCGCTTCGAAATCGATTCAAAAATGCCTTTGCCCAGATTGATGTTCAGCTAAAAAGAAGGTATGACCTTATCCCCAACCTTGTGGAAACGGCCAAGGGTTATATGAAGCATGAAAAAGAAACACTTGAAGCTGTGATTCAAGCCCGTAATCAGGCACAGCAAGCTGAGAAAAAAGTGGCTCAACAGCCCGATGACCCTCAGGCTATGAAACAACTAATGGGAGCTGAAGCATCCCTGACAGGCACTCTTGGCCGCCTGTTTGCACTCTCTGAAAATTACCCGGACCTGAAAGCAAACCAGAATATGCTTCAGCTTCAGGAAGAGTTATCTTCAACTGAAAACAAAATCGCTTTTGCCAGGCAGGCATTCAACGATGCAGTGATGAATTACAATACAGCCAGGGAAAAATTTCCGAATATCATCTTCGCAAATACGTTCGGATTCACACAGGCACAACTTTTCGAAATTGAAATGACTGAAGAACGGGAAACACCCTCCGTTTCGTTCTGATAACAGCCTAACTCTCTGCCTGAATGGATTTTTTTGAAGCCCAGGATCGTGCCAAAAATAATACGGGCAAACTGATCGTACTCTATCTGCTGGCTGTGATACTTATCATCATCACAGTAAACCTGGCAGCCGCAATCCTGCTGGGCAATGCAGGAGTCGGCCAATTTCTTGTCGTATCGATCATCATTCTGACCACGATCATACTTGGTACATTGTACAGAGTAAGTCAACTGCGCGGGGGTGGATCAGCGGTAGCAGAGATGCTCGGCGGACGTAAAGTAGAACCTTCCACTCAGCATCCAAAAGAACGGCAATTGGTTAACATTGTCGAAGAGATGTCCATTGCTTCCGGGATACCCGTGCCAGACATTTATATCCTCGACAAGGAAGACAACATCAATGCATTTGCAGCCGGTTATGGAACTGCAGATGCTGCAGTTGGCATTACACGCGGAGCTCTTGAGCAATTGAATCGTGACGAGATCCAGGGAGTTATCGCACATGAGTTCAGCCATATTTTCAACGGTGATATGCGATTAAATATTCGCCTCATTGGGATATTGAATGGAATTCTTATTTTGCACATCGCAGGTATGGTATTAATGCGCAGCACCATGTATTCAGGTGCTATCAGAAGCAGTGGTGGCGGCCGCGGGAATCAGGGCGGGGGTAATGCCACGATTGCGATTATGCTTTTTGGACTGGCCCTTATCATTATCGGATATATCGGAATGGTTTTCGGACGTATGATCCAGGCGGCCATTTCCCGCCAAAGAGAATACCTGGCCGATGCCGCTGCCGTTCAATATACCCGTAATCCGGACGGGCTCGCCGGAGCCCTGCGAAAGATTGCCCAAAAGAAAGATGGTGCAAAAATAAAAGATGGCCATGCCATGGAACTGAGTCACCTGTTCTTTGCAAGGAGTTTTCATTCTGCCCTTGACATGCTTTTTGCGACGCACCCGCCGCTTGATAAAAGAATTAAAGCGATCGATCCTGCTTTCGATAAAGAAAATGAGAGGATGAAGAAAAAGATTGACCGAAGGCTCGAAAAAGACCGTATTGCCAGGTCAAAAACGTCAGCCGCCACCGGAACACAAGGTGGAGGATTGCCAGGTAGCGGGATCATACCCGGTATATCTCCGGAGGTATTACTTGCAGCGATTGGAACAGTAGAAGGTGAACAACTTGATCGGGCCGGCAAACTGATCCGGTCGATTCCATCATCCCTTCGGCAGGCTGCGCATGAACCATTGGATGCAGAAGCCCTGATTTATGGACTGCTTGTTACAGGACAAGATAAGGATGCTGTAATACCAGAATGGCTACTGAATGAACTTGATGATTCAATTACAGACCGGCTGAAACAAATACTGCCCGAACTGAAAAAATCGGAAAAGAGCTGGTATTTGCCGCTGGCAGAACTTTCGCTGCCAACACTGAGAAAAATGAGCAGACAGCAATATGATGATTTTCGTAAAACAATCGAAAAACTCGCTCATAATGATCAGAAGATTTCAATTTTTGAGTTTGCTCTTGAAAAGATGATCATCCGTCAGCTGGATAACTACTTTTCTGACAGGAAAAAACCTGAAATCAGGCATCACCATTTAAAACCTCTCGATAAAGAGTTATCCATTCTTTTATCCGGGCTTGCTTACGCTTCTGAAAGCGATACAAAATCTGCTTTTGAGGCCGGTATCAAATCCATAGAAAAAATGATCCCGGATGGAGTAAAACTCATTCCTGAAAATGAATTTACTCTTGATCTGCTTGATAAAGCACTTGAAGAATTTGCTGTTTCTGCAAACCCGGTAAAAAAGTATGTGATCAAAGCTTCCATCTACACTGTTGCTTCCGATAAAAATATCAGTATACCTGAGGCAGAGCTTTTAAGAGCTGTCGGGGAAGCCCTTGATACACCTATTCCTGTAATTGCTGATGATTCCTGAAAATGTTAACCAAAAAAAGTAGTTATACCTTTTCTGCCCTTCGGGCAAATTTGTCATTATTTTATTTACAATTTTAGGGTTAATTATTATTGCTGATATTGCGGATCATACCTGCAAATACAAATCCGTGAAATGGCAACACAGTGTACCAGTAAAGCCGGCCCAATACCCCTTTTGGCCGGAATGTAGCGGTTTGATATAGAGTTCCCTCATCGTCTATCCGGAATTCAAGCCATGCCTCACCGGGTAATTTCATTTCAGCAAACAGAAGCAATCTTTTTTCATCTCTGTCTGCTAATAAAACCCTCCAAAAATCGAGCGCATCACCGGGATTAATTTCATGGGTATTGGTTCTCCCCCTTCTCAGTCCTACACCACCAACAAGTTTGTCTAAAAAGCCTCTTACCTGCCAGAGCCAATTCGCATAATACCAGCCGGTATCGCCTCCTATGGACCATATACGATTCAAAACGGTTTCCTGGTTCTCTATTTTCTGCTTACGTACATCCTTGAAACATCCATACGTTGGAACTTCAATATAATTTGAAAGGCCCTGTTTAATTTTCCCACTTACCATTGAATCTTTCCAGCTCGATTCAACTTTACTCTGATCAATTTTATCGAATGCCAGTTCAATAGCCTGATCATAGGAGATCGGATGAATATCCAGCGTTTCTGCAAGCTCATTGGGACGACAGATCACTTCTGTTTTCATACTTTCAACAAGATTCCTGGAAAGCTGATACGAGGTGGATGTAATAAAATAGAGCCAGTACGATGACAGTCTCGGAGTCATAACCGGAACGGTGACGATCCATCTTCTGAGTTTTCTGACTTTTGCAAACCTGAGCAGCATCTCTTTATAGGTCAGAATATCAGGCCCTCCAATATCAAAATTGGTGTTATACAACTCTTTCTTCAAAAGAACCCGTGTCAGAAAACTGATTACATCCCTGATCGCTATCGGCTGTGTACGGGTCTGCAGCCATCGGGGAGCAATCATAACAGGTAATTTTTCGACCAGGTCGCGGATAATTTCAAATGATGCACTTCCCGATCCTACAATGATCCCCGCCCTGAGAGTTGTTAACCCGTATGATCCCGATCCGAGTATCTCTTCAACCTTCTTTCTTGATTCCAGGTGTTTTGAAAGCTGTTCATCATTAATAATACCGCTCAGATAGACAACATGTTTTACAGGCCTTGTATTCATCGCATTTCGAAAATTTGTAGCTGCCCTGGATTCCATTTCTTCAAAGGAACCGGTTCCTGCATTCATCGAATGAATTAAATAGTAAGCAGCATCAATATCATCCGGTATATTTTTTAATGAATTATCATCGAGGAAATCTGCTTCTATCACACTAATTCCCGGTAGTTCTTTTCTGCCCTGATTAGTGAACCTGCTCTTCTCCCGTACACAGCAGACAACTTCATACCCATTATCGAGGAGTTGAGGCAGTAGCCTTTTCCCTATATATCCAGTAGCCCCTGTGAGTAATATTTTCATAGTTAATCAGACTGTATTACTTTTAACCGATTGTTTCAATCAGATAACACATCTTTTCATTGAATTGGTTCATATTCTTACATTAAATCAATTCAATGATTTCAACAGTCNGTTGCAGGCTATTAATACAATATTATCTATGGAGATCTATCTTAACGGACAATTTCAGAAACTTGAAACTGCCTGTATATCAGTCACTGACAGGGGATTTATTTTTGGTGATGGCATTTACGAAGTGATCAGGGTTGTAAAAGGTTCGTTATTCAGGGAGTTGGATCACCTTAAGCGACTAAAAGAAGGCCTTGAAGGAATTGGTATTCACCCTGGTAAAGCTCAATTCGAACAACTTCCCGAAATCTGCCGCGACTTGTTGAAAAGAAATGAATTGATGAATGGTGAAGCTGTAATCTATATACAGATTACCCGCGGTGCCTCCTGGCCCAGAACTCATACACATCCTGAGCCGCCAGTATCCCCAACTGTTTATATCAACACAAGTACTTTTAATCCATATAAAGAGCTCCACTCAAAAGGCGCCAAAGCTATCACCGAAAGTGATGTCAGGTGGACACGTTGCAACCTGAAAACCACTCAACTGCTTCCCAACACCCTGTCGCGGGAAAGAGCAAAAAATGCCGGTGCTGATAATGTGATCCTGGTCCGTGATGGAATGATTACTGAGAGTCCGAATGCAAATATTTTTGCTGTAAAAAATGACATTCTCTACACCTATCCAGCCTCAAACTATATTCTGAGCGGCATTACGCGAAAAGTTGTTCTGGAAATTGCCGTCCGGTTACAGATACCAGTAAAAGATACCCCCATATCTGAATTTGATCTCTGCAATCTGGATGAACTCTTTCTTACAGGCACAACCACCGATATCATGCCGATAACAATGGCCAATGGAAAAGAGATATCAAATGGCAAACCGGGCCCAATAGTCAGCAAAATTCAGCAAGCATATAATGAAATGATGTATGCAGGGAGAAATCCATAACCGAAGTTGCAGTCATAATTCTAAAATTATTTAATCCTGTTACACCCGGACGCTTCTGCGTGATCCGCATAATCTGCGGGAGAATTTACACTTTTCACAAATTGCAAGAATTTCCGAAAAGGAGTCCATAAACGAATCAGTCATCCTCTCTTGAATATCCCGTCTGAAACACGCTTATTATGGTAACAATTTTCAACACACGGAGACGATCATGGGATTTAAAAATTACACCAGGAAGGAGTTTCTGAAACATCTCAGCTACGGAGCTGGTGCTGTATTCACATTACCTGCATTAGGCTCATTCAACCTCTTCCAGGATCAAAAATATTATCAAATCTGGCGTAATTTTCGGGAGCTGCCGGAAGACCAAAAACTGGGAGTTGCCCTTGTAGGGCTTGGCAATTACAGTACCGGGCAACTCGGCCCCGCACTGCTTGAAACTAAATTGTGTAAACTGTCGGGGATTGTTACTGGTACTCCTGAAAAAGAAGATATCTGGGCAGAAGAGTATGGAATCCCGGAATCCAATATTTACAATTATGATAATTATGATGAAATCGCTGATAATCCGGATATCGATATCATATATGTTGTATTGCCAAATTCAATGCACGCTGAATACAGCATCCGGGCAGCAAGAGCCGGCAAGCATGTAATTTGTGAGAAACCTATGGCAACAAGGGTTGAAGATTGCCGGGCTATGATTGAGGCATGTGAAGAAGCGAACCGAAAACTCTCGATCGGTTACCGTTTGCATTTTGAGCCCCATAACGAAGAGATGATGAGGCTCGGGACACAGCAGATTTATGGGCCCATCCGGGAAGTGAATGGAGGATTCGGATTTAATATTACCGGCAATCCGAATGTCTGGAGGCTCGACAAGGAAATGGCTGGCGGCGGCCCGCTGATGGATGTCGGGCTTTATGTGATTCAAGCTGCAATCTATACCACCGGCAAACTTCCGGTTTCCATTACTGCACATGAAGAAAAAACGATGCCTGAAATTTTCGATGAAGTAGAAGAAACTCTCTATTGGCAGATGGAATTCCCGGACGGTATCATGATGAATGGTGAAACCAGTTATCTTCACGGGTCCAATTATATCAGAGCAGAGGCCGGGGACGGTTCTTTCGGCATTCAGCCAGCATACAGTTATGGCGGCATCAGTGGAGAAACCAGCAGCGGCACGATGGATTTCCCCCAGGTCAATCATCAAACATTGCAGATGGACGCTTTCGCTGATCATATTTTGAATGGTTCAGAAAACCGTGTACCCGGCGAAATGGGAATGAGAGATGTCGAACTAATGATGGCAATCTATGAAGCTTCTGAAACCGGCCAAAGGGTTGTGCCTGATCTTTCAAACTACACCCCCTGATCATGGCCATATTTTTTTTAGATTAACCAGCGAAAAATAACTTGAGTTCAAATAACTAAAACATCACTTTCTATACCATGAAAACAGTCAGATTAGGGTTCGTAGGATCGGGTTTCATTGCAAAATTTTTAGCGAAAGCAATGATTGAAGTTCGTCATTGTGAATTAAGCGCAATCTATAAAAGAAGCGGCTCTGAAGAATTGGCCGCATTTGCTAAAAAAAATGGCTTGGGTGAACCGATTCTTTGTGATACGGTAGCAGAGCTGTGTAATCATGTGGATGCTGTTGCCATTTTCTCTCCTAATTTCACCCGGCTGAATATCATGGAAGAGATAGCCGATGCTGTCAGCAAGGGTGCTGAGTTGACCGGTGTTATCTGCGAGAAACCGCTTGGACGAACCGTTTCAGAAGCAAAAAAAATGGTGCAGCTTGCCAGGAGTTCCAATTTAAAGACTGCCTATTTTGAGAACCAGCTTCATATGAATGTGATAAATAATGCTCTCGATCAATTGCGTCCACAGCAGAAATCGATGGGAGAATTTCATCTGGCCCGAAGCACGGAGGAACATGCGGGTCCCCACAGCAGCTGGTTCTGGGACCCTACCCAACAGGGAGGTGGTGTACTGTCGGATATGGGATGTCACAGTATCGCAGCCTGCCGGCATATATTGACACCGGAAGGTGAAGATCCAACTTTTATGAAAGCTGTATCCGTTCAGGCTGAAACATCCCTGATCAAATGGGGATTGCCGAAATATCGTGAGCAACTGAAAGAAAAATTCGGAGTAGATTATGAATCTGCCCCGGCTGAAGATTTTGCGACCGGAATCATCACTTTTCAGAATCCAAAAACCGGTCAGTTAGCGAAAGCACAATTTACTGATTCCTGGATGTACGACAAACAGGGCCTTCGATTATCGATGGACGGGCTCGGCCCCGGTTATGCGATGGAAGTGAATACACTGATATCCCCACTTGAAATATTCATTGGTGATGAAGCGGCTGAAGCAGCGGCAGATGCGGAAACAGCACTTGAAAAATCAACGGCAACACGCGGGTTGCTGGCTGTGCATCCGAATGAAGCAGATCTGTATGGTTATACGACCGAAATACGCGATATGGTTAACGCTTTTTCCAAAGGTGAGGATGCCATGTTAACCTTTGAATACGGCCTGGAAATCACACGTCTTGTCCAGGCTTCCTATATGGCTGCGGAATTAAAGAAAACACTTGACCTGACTGATGATATGGTGAAAAAAGAGATCGATAAATATCGATCTCTGATCTCCCAGGGAAAAGGTGCCGATCTGTTATATGGCAGCTAAATAAAATCATTCCGGGCCGGGATCCAATTTTTGAATTGATGATGAAATCTGCATTAAAGAAAATCAGCCTGATTCTCGTCTCTGTCGGCCCCGGAATATTCGGAATCGGTTATACCATTGGTACCGGGAGCGTCACAACTATGTCGGTGGCCGGGGCTGATTACGGTTTACAGCTTTTATGGCTACTCGCATTTGCCTGCATCTTTTCATTTGTATTGATGGAGGCATTCGGACGTTACGCTGTTGTCACCGGTGACACTACTGTAAACAGCTTTAAACTGAAACTGGGAGCAGGAGAAAAAATCAGAAAACTGGTCGCCATTCTGACGATCGCTGGCGTTGTTCTTGCCCAATGGTCCTCCCTGTCAGGAATATTAGGGCTTTCTGCTAGTGCGGTCTGGGAAACAGTATGTCTCTTTTTTCCTGACCTTGAACCAGATAATTACTGGGCGGTCTTGTTCATTGCGGTGTTTCTGATCATATCAATGTATGCACTTTTAATGGTCGGGAGATACTCTTTTTTTGAAAAAGTATTGATCTTCTTTGTCTCCCTGATGGGGATCGCCTTTTTGATCTCTATGTTTATCGTATTACCGGACCCGGGTGAAATCGCCCTTGGATTTGTGCCGAGCTTGCCGGAAGGCGGAAGCGGCAGGCTTATGATTGCCGCTATGGTGGGTACAACAATGGCAGCTCCCACTTTTGTAGTACGGCCGTTACTGATGAAGGGGAAAGGCTGGGGTGAACATAATCTCAAAGATCAGAGAAGAGATGCCATTACGGCTGCTGTGATCACATTTTTAATTTGTGGTGCCATAATGATTACTGCTACCGGGGCTTTGCATCATCACGGCCTGGGTGTAAACCGGGTGCTGGATATGGTATATACGCTTGAACCAGTTGCCGGGCAATTTGCGGTGGCACTATTTATGCTTGGTGTTTTAAGTGCAGGCCTCTCCTCGGTTTTTCCGATTTTGATGGTATTTCCCTGGCTGCTGGCGGATTATGAATTCGGGACCATCGATACCAGCTCAAAACGTTTTAAAGTTCTGACGGCCATGGCTTGTGTTGTTGGCCTGATGGTACCAATTCTCGGCGGTAATCCGATTTTTGCACAAATAGCCACTCAGGTTGTCAGTGTATTTATTTTGCCGCTTGTCATATTTTGTATGGCATATTTAATCAACCGTAAAGAATATATGGGGAGTCATAAAGCCGGGTTCTGGCTGAATGCCGGGCTGGCTGGGGCATTGATATTCGCATGTTTGATTTCATTTACAGCATTTTTGTCTCTCTCAGATTTATTGCAGGGAATAATATAACCGGTACCATGGGTCAATTGACGAATGATTTTTGAGCCTGCTACCTGGCCGTATTGTCTGTCGAATTATCAGTCTGTTCATTGCCCGTATCGGGATGCTCGCATGCAATTCTCGCCGGATTTCCTTAATCTTGAACCGAATTTCAAACTGAATAGAAGGATACATTGACAAAGGAGAATCAGAAAGAGTCTACTGACAAAAGAACTGTCATTCCGGACGAGACGACCTGGAGGGAAACCCCATGGTTAGCTGTAAAAGGTTTTTTAATGGGTTCAGCCGATATCATACCTGGTGTAAGTGGTGGCACTATGGCCCTCATCACCGGTATATATGACCGCTTGATCAATGCTGTCCGAAGCGTAGACAGAAGAGTAATTACTTCTCTCTTTAGTTTCCGGTTCAAAGATCTTCTGAAGGCCTTTCACTGGAAATTTGTTCTTATCCTCTGTACAGGCATCGTGCTTGCAGTTGCTTTTTTTACGAGAGTGGTTCCTCTCCAGGTTTACATGCATACTGATCCGGAGCTTATCTATGGCTTGTTTTTCGGCCTGATTCTTGGATCTGTAGTCGTACTGTTAAATGAAGTACCGAGAAGTAAACGGAATCTGAAAACTTTTACAGCACTGCTGCTGGGAACCCTGTTCGGATACTGGATTGTAACATTAGTACCTGCTGATACACCGGAATCGTTTTCTTTCGTTTTTCTCAGCGGTATGTTTGCCTTTTCAGCAATGATCCTGCCCGGTATTTCGGGTTCCTATATCCTGCTCATTTTGGGAAAATACGATTATGTACTCGAACAATTGGGCAATCTTGGCAATGATGGTACAATTGAAGCAATATTGGCTTTGATTCCTCTTTTTTTAGGTGGTGCTGCCGGACTCGCCCTGTTTTCACGAATTCTATCCTGGTTGCTGCGAAATTATCACGCAATAACATTGATGGTTCTCATAGGGTTTCTGATCGGTTCACTCTATGTAATCTGGCCGTATCAGGACAGAGGTTTCATTGAAACCGTAGTCCAGGTGGAAGAATTGAATTATAATGATCCTTTAGTGCAGGCATTGTTAGATTCACCACAAAATCAAAATCAGCCCACTTATATCAGGCTTGGAGAAATTTTAAACCCGGATGCCCCGACAGAAGACCTTTATCGAATTGAGGTGGAACATGTGAACAGAAGCCTGATCCACTCAGATCCATTCATCCCCGGTATCTCGAAAGAAAAACCTGACGATTACAGTTTATGGGGTGGAATAAATGGATTTATTTTCGGATTACTGCTCGTTATAGGCCTTGATTATCTCAGAAGAAAAAAATAGGGTAAACCTTACAAATCAATTTATTACGTTTCCTATTTTGTCATTACAATTTCAGATTGGCTCAATAATTCAATTTAAAATATAATATCATGATCGAGATTAATAAAATTCTTGTGACAACCGATTTTTCGGAAGGGTCTGAAGCAGCATATCCTGTTGCTCAAAAGATAGCTTCCTCATTCGGCAGCAAAATTGATTTTATTCACGTCATTCCTACGATTAAATATCTGAATGAAAGTATAAAAAAGGTAGGCGCCCCGCTTGATATGAGTAAAGATATCTATCCGAAAATAATGCAGGAAAGTGAACATCTCTGTGCAAAAGCGATGTCGCAATACATACTCGAGAATAACAGAGGTGAATATTTTGTTAAAATCGACAGAAAGCCTTCTGATGCCATCGTAGAGCATGCTGAAAAGAATGAGTATGATATGATCATCATGGGATCCCGGGGAAAACACGGTACCAGGATGTTACGAGGCAGTACGACAGAAAAAGTAATCAGGCATTCCAAAATACCTGTTTTTTCAGTTGACGAGAGTGTCAATGAAAATAAAATTGATAATATCGTTATCCCAACGGATACCTCTCCTCTTTCACTTGCTGCATTTCCTTTTGCCGTACTTCTTGCTGATACATACGATTCGTCCATCACCCTTCTCCATATCATTGAGCTCTATGGCAGTATTTCAGAAGAGATTCCAAGACAACCCGATAAAGGCGAGATGATTTCAATCTATGAGGTTCTGATAGAGCGCCTTAACAACCATCTTGCAGATGCTGGAATTGAAAATCTGCATATCCAACGTACAGGGGTTACCTACGAAGACCAGGCCGTTATTACCGAAGGTGAAAAAAGCAGGTCTATTCCTCTTTTTACAAAAATAGAAAAAGGAGTTTCAGCCCATTACGAAATTGAACGTTTTGCGGAAGATCAGGCTGACCTTGTCGTTATGGCAACTCATGGCCACAGCGGACTTGCTCATCTGATTCTCGGCTCTACCGCTGAAAAAGTAGCACAATATGTAAGCAAGCCGGTTATTACGCTGAGGCCTGAAAAAAAACTCTTCAAAAAGTAATTTGGGATTAAAACATCAGGGTTCAAGGATCGCTTCAATTCTTCTTTCAACATCATTTAAATGTACCCGCGTTGCCCTGTCGCTGACGCTGTTCCGGGTTGACTGTACGTCGGCCAGCAGTGTTTCAAGCTGATCTCTTACAATCGGCCGGATATCAGACTGGCTGACATTTACCTGGGTCCAACCGAGAAATTCCCTGAAGGATGCCGATACATTTGGAAGTTCCTCCGTCATAAGATGCTCCAGCCTCTCTATATATGCCCGTTGCAGGTTTCGCCTGTGAACATCTATTGCACGATTTCCCTGTAATTCATTCCAGATTACATCCCTGACATCATCCATCATCTCAAATGGACTGTACGTTCCGTCTTTTCGCCGTTCATATTCAATCAGCCTTGCCAGTCTTTGAGGATCAAGAAGCTGGTTCAGCAGGCTGACCTGCCGCGCCCTGAATGAATCCACAAATCCTGCCTGGCTGATTCGATCAAGTATATCATCATTAACAATCCAGCCAGGGGATGAAAACGCATGACGTCCGAGAAAATCAATCGCTTGTTGTTGCCTGATTTTTTCAACCGGGGTATAGACAGCACCTTCCTGGTCAAACGTTTTATGATCTTCATAAATACCCCCTACATAGGCTAAAGCATGGCCCATGTAACGCCACCACTGTGTATTGATCTCACCATATAACTCTTCAAGATGTTCATAGTTCGATCTGTCTTCATAAACCCAATCAATCAGGTTATCCGTAATGATCTGCAGGTTTGCCAGTCCGTATTCGCCTGCTTTTATAGGATCATCTCCAAGATCTTCATTCTGAGAACGTGGATCTATCCTGTTACTGGTTTGCCGGCCATAGAAATACCTGTGATCATCAGCTCTCTCGACTACCCAATTATGCAGAGTTTCACGCTGTTCCACTATCGGTTTATCACCGAACCAGCTATACCCCCATTGAATAGCCCATTTATCATAAATACCAACCTGGGGCAGAAAGTTGGTCACTCCGTCACCAGGCTGTGCGACATAATTAAACCTGGCATAATCCATTGCAGATGGAGTCGTACCATATTTATCAGTGAATGTTGGCGATCGCAGTGAATCAACCGGAAATGCATAACTCGAACCAAAATTATGAGGTAATCCAAGAGTATGTCCTACTTCATGAGCAGATACAAAACGGATAAGTTCTCCCATAACCTCCTCTTCGAATTGAACACCCCTGGCTTCCGGGTTGGCAGCAGCCGTCTGAACAAAATACCAGTTTCGAAGAAGATTCATCACATTGTGGTACCATTCTATACTGGATGTGATGATCTCCCCTGACCTGGGATCATGTACATGTGGCCCCCTTGCGTTCTGAACAGGTGATGCATAGTAGCGGATCATTGGATAGCGGACATCCTCAGGGCTGAATTCCGGATCTTCTTCTTCTGTAGGTGCCATTTTTGCTTTAATTGCATTTTTAAATCCCGCTTCTTCAAATGCAGGCTGCCAGTCTTCTACTCCCTTTGCCAGCCATTTTCGCCACTGTTCAGGAGTTGCAGAATCGATATAGAATACAATCGGCTTCTTCGGTTCAACAAGTTCACCTCTCAGGTAAGCCTCTTCATCTTTCGGTTCCAATCTCCATCGGGTTACATGCTGGATTTGCTCGGCACGCTGAACCTCTTTCCCATAATCAATTTGGGAGACACTAAAATATCCAACCCGCTCGTCATACCGCCTTGGCTGCATAGGTTCCTTTGGTAACAATACCATACTGTGATTTATCTCCAGTGATATAGCATTTGTTGCCGAATTGGATGGAGGATTTGCAGCATCATAAGTAAGCAGATGCCTGGCTTCGACATTTTGGGGAAAACTCCGGATATGCTCAATAAAGGTCCGGCTGCCATCGAGTCTCCGAACCTGATATTGATTTCTTCTTGAACTCTGAAGTCCGAATGCCGGTACATCGGTCAGAAATAAATTATTGATTTCAATAACCACTCCTGTCGAATCCTGATTCAGGGCTTCGATATCAAATGACATGATAATAGGCTCAAAATTTGAATTCCGTACAGCTTCATAAACCGGAAGTGTATCACTTGCCGTATTGTTATAAGATACTCGTCTGAGCAGCACCTTATCCTCCCTCCGGTCCCATCGTATAACCTGGTTTCCAAGCCTTTCACCTCCATAACCGATTCCTTCAGCTGTTTTAGCAATACGCGATACCATCAGCATCTCTCTTCCAAGAAGGGAGTCCGGTATCTCATACAAATACTTGTCATCCTGCTTGTAAACAGTGAACAGCCCTTCATCAATTTCAGCATCAGACTTAATGACTTCACTGAAAGGCTGCATTCCATTATTCTGTGCAGGGGCCGGGCCTTTCTTCAGGCTCATCTGCAGCTGTTCCAAATAATGCACAACCACTGATCATGAATATTGACAGCAGTACAATAGCCAACACACGTAACTTCAATAGCATAAAAAGTAAATTTGATTAGAGAAATATTCATTTACCTGATAAGTCAGCATTGCGTACACTTAAAGCAGGTAAAACGTTGATAATTCTATAAAATGATACGAGATCAGGAATGGACGATTTGTTAAAAAATGATATTAATTAAATAAAAAAACCTGTTTCTTTACGTCCAAATCTATTGATGACATCATCTGTAGATGATTTGAAATATCATTATGTATGAATAATGTTTTATAAACGATCAACTATGCAAAATAATTCAATTATTATCACAGGTGCAACTTCAGGACTCGGGCAGGAACTTGCCCGTATCTGCATTAAGAAAGGATATAAGACCGGTGGAACCGGCAGAAGAGTTGAACGCCTGGAAGAGATGAAAGATGAATTGGGTGATTTATTTTATTTCAGGGAGATGGATGTAACACAATTTGATGATGCAAAAAAAGGCCTTATTGAACTTGCAGGCGAAATGGGTGGAGCAGATATCATCGTTCTAAATGCCGGCATTTCAAATATTCAGGATAAATCATCTGTCGAAGTTGAACAGTGTGTGATTGATGTTAATGTTTCCGGATTTGTTCAGCTTTTCAATACTGCATATAATTATTTCGAAAAACAGGGGCATGGCCAGATTGTAGGTATGTCATCCATTGCCGCTTACCTGGGGTATGGCTTATCTGCACCATACAATGCATCCAAAGCTTTCATCTCGAACTATATGCAGGGATATCGGCAGAAAGCAAGACGATCGGATGCCCATATTATCATTACAGATATCAAGCCGGGATTTGCGGAGAGTGAAATGACGGAAGGCCAGAAAGGGATGTTTTGGGTCGCTCCGACCGATGTTGCTGCCCGGCAAATATTAAAATCTATCGAAAAAAGAAAATCACGTGCCTACATTACCCGGCGCTGGCGTTTAATCGCATGGCTGATTCATATCGTACCCAATTGGGTAATTGACCGGATATAGCAGGTGAAATAAGACTTTTTGATTTATTGCAATCATAAACAAATCCAACCTTTCCGATAATTGTGGATTTTCTGTTATTATAGATGAACTAAACTGTAATGCTCATTATACTTGTTCCGGATGATCCATGGGAATTCTATATAAAAATCTGATCCGCCCGATTTTCTTCAGGATTGACCCTGAGAAAGTTCATAATTTTGCGCTGGGAATTTCTTCTGCAGCCGGCCGCTCCGGAATCATAAGCAGAGTTACAGAATCGATATGTTCGTATCGGCATCCCGGACTGAAACAGACTATAGCCGGAATTGAATTTATGAATCCATTGGGCCTGGCTGCAGGTTTTGACAAAAATGGCCATGCCGTAGAATTGCTGGGAAATTTTGGTTTCGGCCATCTTGAGATCGGATCTGTTTCCGCATACCCATCGGATGGGAATCCCCGCCCAAGGCTTTTTCGGGTTCCTGAAGATAAAGCCATCATAGTCAGTTATGGAGTCCCGAACGAAGGTGCAGACTCCGTAGCATTTCAATTATCCGGTAAAAAACTCGATGTACCCCTGGGAATCAACTTGGTTAAAACCAATGATGAATCCCGTCCGGCTACTGATGAAGAAGTATTTTCCGATTATACACATTCGTTTAAATCACTTCAGCCGTACGCAAGTTATGTAAATTTGAATATGAGTTGCCCTAACTCAGCTGCCGACCGTGATTTCTTTGATGACCCGGCCAAAATTCACCAGTTACTGGAACAGTTATCTGCCTGCAGCCCTCAGGTTCCTGTATTTATGAAATTAAAACCTGTAGTGACGAGGAGATCCTCAGGGAAATTGTAAGTATTGCTGATGAATTCTCTTTCATATCAGGATTTGGCATAAACCTGCCGGCCGGAAAACCACCGGAGCTTAACTTTAAAACCGCACGGGAAACATTGTCAAAGTATCCCGGTGCAGTTGGCGGCCGGCCTGTTGAGGAGCTTATCAATTACAATCTGAGACTGCTCTACAATATCATTGGCCCTCACAGCCGATACAGTTTAGTCGCTGCCGGTGGTATATTTACGGCAGAAGATGCCTATAAAAAAATCAGGCTCGGGGCCTCCCTGGTTCAGTTATACACAGCCATGGTCTATGAAGGGCCCGGGATTGTAAAAAAAATCCTCCAGGACCTTGTGAAATTATTGCAAAAGGATGGCTTCAGTAACATTTCAGATGCAGTAGGAGTGGAGGGGTGAGGGATTTGGTAAATGAATGAATGAATGAATGAGTGAGTGAGTGAATGAGTGAATGAGTGAATTGGTGAGTGGGTGATTTATAAGTCCTTAATTGATATTCAGGACTTATTTGATTTTGCGGTAATTCTGGATTTTATAAAAATTGCCAATAGCTCCTTGGCTTCCTTATATACAGGTTCTATTTTTTTCATTTTTAACAAATGCAACTCTTTAATTAATTCAAGCCAGTACAGAACCTCATCAGTTTCTTCAATTACGATTCCAAGTTTTGAAATAAATTCTTTATGCGATCTGCTGCGACATACAGC
>SL_3KL_010_SEDDRAFT_10001575_pt1 | contig 20823 bp, 17 predicted proteins | sample SodLakKL_010_SED_2_FD_10381 | JGI IMG/M metagenome (IMG submission 10381) | reverse complement strand
AACGGTGAGTTTTGGCGACACCTATAAAAACGCTGTCAAATGCCCACGGTTATTGACTTTGAGCGCCTCAAAGTCCGGAATTTATGCAACAGTAGGGTAAAGCGGCGCACTCAGTACAAGAAAGAGAATGTAAACGTTGAAGCAGTTGAGCGTGAATACTGCATGCTCGACCAGGGGACGATCACGGCGGATCAACTTCAGGTACAACATGATCGGGATCGAGGTCAGCAGAAGGAACGGCACATTGAGCATGCTCATTCGGCGGTCCAGAGTGCTGGTGAAGTGCGCCCAGGAGACATCCTCCGCCTCAACCTGGTCACGCACGTCCTCGAAAATCTCTGGATGCAACACTTCGAACATTTCGCTGAACGATGGCAGGCCCGGCAGAAAACTCCAAAGCACGACCGCAAGCGCACACAGGCCGGTCAGAAGTTTCAACGGATTCAGCAGTTCGGTATCACCTGATCCGAAGTAGCGACGGTTGGTCTCAAGCGGTCGCCAGACCAGCCCGATCAGTGTCTGCCACAGCCGTGAATCGAGGTTGAAAAGCAGGTCCGAAAAGCCGAAGAACAGGGACTTGAGCGACAGCCCCTGATGCTCACCGGTCGCCCCGCCTTGCGTCTTGTTGTCATCACGGCGCTCGTGCATGGCCCGGATGATAACAGGCCACACCGATACTACCCGGCATATATCGGCCGGTCACCCGGCCCGAGAAGAGTTCAGATGCTCACATCCCAACCGGGTGAAGCGGTATCCGGGCGGTGTCGATGATGATGGGTTAGTGCCGACTAAACCTGGCGTCACCCCAGCCAGTCGCTGACTAAACGACCATTCACTGCTCGAACAATTCCTCGAGCCGGCGAAGCTGTTCGGGACTCAGGGTTGCGCGTACATCGTCCTGCCAGCGCATCTCGGCCTCGTCAAGCTCCTGCTCGATCATGCCGGATTGCTCGCGCAATTCGGCCAGGCGATCAGCATCACCTTCGGCCTGCAACTCCAGGTCGCGCTGCACTTCCAGCTCCTCACGGCCTTCCATGCGAGCCTCGTGGAGCGCTTCGCGTGCTTCCAGCAAGCTGGTGCGCTGTTCGGGCTCGAGCTGCAACTGCTCGGCCAGTTCGTCATCGTCCCACCAGCGCAACCGATCGTCTTCATCGGCAATCGGGTCATAGTACTCATAGTGCGCCGTTGTCGGGGGCTCGGGTTCCGGAGTCACCTCGGGTTCCGGGGCCTCGACGGGTTCGGTACGCTCCGGTGGTTCACGCGGCTCGGTGCGCTCCTCCGGCTCCGGCGGTGCCTCTGGTGGCGGTTCCGGCTCACCACAAGCACTCAGGCCCAGGGTGAAAGCGAAAAGTATCGAAACGGTCAGTAACTGTCGCATAAGACATTGATTGATTGACGTGTAACAGGTTCGACAGGAACGAGCGCCGGCTGTTCCACTCATTCCGCCCACCACAGCCAGGCGGCATCAACGGATTCGCTCGGCATGGATATTGAACACGAACCACCAACCGCATGCACCTTTGTGAACCACACGCGCATCGGGGCCGTCGCAGTGATCCCTCAACCCGCATTCGGGTAGCGGATCACCGGAGTCTCCACTGGGGAGGATATCGTGGCCGAGGTTGAGCGTGACGTCGCCGAGGTCGGTTTCGAGAACAATCTCGGTGTCATCGGCCAGCTCTTGGTTCAGAAAGCCAACCATCACGCCATCGACCAGGGCCGTTGGCTCCTCCTGGTCGAAACGACCGGCGATGATCACGTCCTTGAGCCCCAGGTCCAGATCGAAGTCGTCGGTACTCAGCGAAAAAATGGTATCGACCGGTTCGCTGACCACGCATCCGGCCTCGCCCGACTCGGGCAGGTTGGGTGTACTGGATTCGCCGTCCGGCCAAGTGCCTTCGAACAGCCCGTCCAGAGCTTCGACGCAGACACCCGTGCGCCGGGTCTGAGCCGGCGCCTGCATCAGCCTGTCATCGAGATCGGTAACGCACGACGACGGTGAATCGCACTCGCCCTCGCTGAGCACCAGGCAATTGTCGAACAAATCGGTTTGACCGAACGGATTGAGTTGCTGGAGAAAATTGAACTCCAGATCATCGATGCGCGCGGCCAGTTCCGGATTGACTCCGTCGAACACCTCGTTGCCGAGAATTTCCAGCGGCTGGTTGGTGGCATCACCACAGACCTCGAGGCTGCCCAGCTCGAAATCGAAAATGAAATGCGGGTGCTCCAAAACCAAGCTGTCGACCCGAAACTCGGCCAGATTATCGCTAAAGCTCACCTCGAAGCGATCATCGCTGATGAAGGTCGGTTCGCAGCTGTCGCCCGCGAACGCCACCGAAGACAACACCAGCAATGCAGCCGCCAGACTCGAGTTGAGCAGGCACCACCTGACCCGTTCACTCTGTCGGGCAAATGTCGAGACACAAACGGACATGGTACGAAACATAGTTGACTCCCTGTTGCTTGATCAGACCGCGGCAACGCCGCCCCTCTCCGAGTATAGGACCCATGAACCCTCATTTCCAAATCCCCGGCAAATCCATGGCCGTGTCACCCCGGCGTTTGACCCCGGTTGCAGCCCCAGCAGACCAAATTCCGTGTGATCAAGCGCAAGCTGAAATGATGGCCCTGTGGTGGGCCAACGACTTTGCCAGTGTGCGTCCGGCTACTCTTCCCGCAACGCCGCAACCGGGTTCAGTCGCGCACCGCGTCGTGCCGGCAGGTAGGCGGCGATCAAGCCGATTGCGGCCAGCAGGGCTGCCGCCAGCAGGTAGGTGCCGGGATCGCCCGGGGTGATGCCGTAGAGCATGCCGTGCATCAGGCGGGTCAACAGCATCGCCGCGAGGAGTCCTGCGATCAGCCCCAGGCCCACCATCTTCATTGAACCGGCAACCACGGTGCGCTCGACCCGCCGTGGTGTGGCGCCCAGCGCCATGCGAATGCCGATTTCATTGGTGCGCCTGGCCACCAGGTAGGCGATCACGCCGTACAGACCGACCGCGGCCAGAAGCAGTGCGGCGATTGCGGCGATGGCCAGCAGCGTCATGATGAAACTGACCTGGCTCTTCGAGTCGGCTACATCATCGCCCAGTGTGCCCACCAGGCTGATGGGCACTGAAGCATCCAGTACCTGCACGATTTCGCGAATGGCCGGGATGAGATCCAGGCGTGCTGCTTGCCCGGTGTTCACGATCAGATGCAGGTTCAACGACGGGTTCAGGGGAAGCCCTTCGCCGGGTTTCGGCGTGATGGGGTAATAGATGGCCGCCGGCTTCGGTCCTTCCAGCGACGCTTCCGGCACATCGCCGACCACGCCGATCACCCGGTAGTATTGTGGCGGATCACCCGGCATCATCATCGGGCGAACGCCCTTGCCCAACGGATCTTCGCCGGGCCAGAAGCGATCGGCGAATGTCTCGCTGACCACCACCGCGCCGGTGTCGGGATGATCCAGGTCCGAATGCGTGAATGTGCGCCCGGCAAGCACCGGGATCCCCAATGTTTCGAAGTAGCCGGGCGCGGTGACCACCAGATCCCCGCAGGCGGTCTCATCTCCATTTCTCACCCGGTCTGCCGGGATCGCACTGTCAAAGTCCTGGGCCACGCAGAGGTATTCGCCCGAAATCGGCAACGGGTTGCCGACCGAGGCCGACACCACGCCCGGCAGTGCCTCGACCCGTTCCATCAACTCACCATGAAAGCGCCAGACCGCCGCGTGATTCCGGTATTGCGCATTGGGCAGGTGAAGCTGCATGCGGATTACCGGCTCGGGTTCGAAACCGGGATCGATATCGCCCAGCTTCTGATAGGTCTGGATCAGGAGACCGGCGCCAACCAGCAAGACCAGCGCCAGGGCGACCTGCCCGGCGACCAGTCCGGCGCGGATCCGTTGCCGATCGATTCCGGCGGTGGCCGAACGGGTTTCGCCACCGACCACATCGGCAACCGGATCGTTTCGATAACGGGCCAGCACAAGCGCGGTCAATGCGAGTCCGGCCAATACCGAGACCGACACCACGAACAGGACAATGCCGGCGTCCAATCCAACGTTGTCCATCCTGGGAAGGATTTCCGGCGCGTTGGCCACCAGCAGGCGCACCCCCAACGAGGCGCCCAGCAAGGCCAGGATCCCGCCGAGTCCGGCCAGCACCATGGCCTCCATCAACACATGCCGGGCAATCGCCCCGCGGCTGGCGCCCACGGCGGCGCGCACGGCAAGCTCGCGATGCCTGCCTTCAACACGTACAAGAAACAGGTTGGCGACATTGGCCAGCGCAATCAGCAACACCAATCCGATGGCCCCGAACAACAGCCACAGGTGCCCGGCCATGTCACCCAGTTCAAAAGCCTTGAGCGGCGTCAGTTGCGTGCGGAACCCGAACTGATCGATAAAGCCTTCATCGTAGACCTCCGGGAACACCTCGGGCAGGCGCGCCGTCATGCGCGAGATTTCGTCTTCGGCCCGCTCAACGCTCACCCCCTCGGCCAGTCGGGCCATACCGAGGAACACATGGGAGTTGAAGAAAGGACCGGCCGAATCCAGGCGCATCGCCGTCCACAACTCGGGCTGTTCGACCTGTCCGGACAAACCGGAATCACCGGGCAAGCGCACTCCCGGCGCCATGATCCCGATGATCTCGAGCGTTTGTCCTTCAAGCTCCAGTGAACGGCCGATCACCGCCGGGTCGCCGGCAAACTCACGCTGCCAGAACTCATGCGACAACATCACCACCGGCGCGGCGTCGGGCCTATTGTCATGCGGGCCAATGACGCGTCCGTGGGCGGCTTGAGCCCCTAGCAACGCCATCATGTCGGTACTGACGATGGCCGAGATCGCCCTGATCGCCTCGTCTGAGACCTGTGCAGTCTGACCGGTGATCTGCCACACGCCGACCCGATCAAACGCATCGGCATGCTCGCGAAAATGGAAATACTGCGCGTTCGACAAATCCCATCGTGCGCTCTCCCCGATCCCCGGCACCGGCGAGGTCAGGCGTACCAGGCGGTCTTGATCCGGGAACGGTAACGGGTCCAGCACCACGCCGCGAAGCACGGTAAAAATGGCTGCCACGGCACCGATACCCAGTGCCAGCGTCAGGATCGCGGCGATGGTAAACACCGGGTTGCGGAGTAGTTGCCTGGCGGCGTAACGAAAATCCTGCATGAGCGTCTCCATCCTAGTCGTGGCGCAGTGCTTCAATGGGTGAGGTCCTGGCTGCACGCAAGGCCGGCCACAGGCATGCCACCAGCACAACCACGCTTAACAAGCCGGCCACGACCAACCAGGTCAATGGGTCGACCGGCTCGACCTTGTACAGGTGTTCCTCGAGCAATCGGCCGGTGAAATAGGCGCCAATGGTTCCAAACAGCAGTCCGGGAATCAGCACGCGCAACCCACTGCTGAAGATCAGGTTGCGGATGCGCCCGGCATCAGCGCCCAGGGCCATGCGTATACCGAATTCAGCGGTACGTGCATGGGTCGAATAGATCAACAGGGCGTAGAGGCCGATGGCGGCCAGCAGCAATGTCAACGCGGCGAACACGCCGAGCAGAATCAACTGTGGTTCGCGGTCCTCGACGGTCTGGCGAATCAGGGACTGCATGGTAAAAACACTGTCGTCTCCGACGCGTTCGGGACCCAGGACTTCGCGCAGGCCATCTCGCACCGGCCCGATCAGCGTGTGCGGCGGTACTGAGGTCGACACGACCGCGTAAATGCCCGGATGGGGCCGCGCCTGCAGCCGATATTCCGTGCCGATCTCGATGTCCTCTTGAGGCGATGTATGTTTGACGGTGCGCGCCACGCCAATGATTTCCAGCGCGTCACCACCGGCCGAAGCGGGCAAATAAAGCCGACTCCCCACGGCATCACCATCAGGAAAGTGTAGATCGGCGAACCACTCATCGACGATCACGCGGCTGTTTTCGGCGCCGATATCCTCCTCTCCGAATGACCGCCCCTGGATGATCGGAGTGCCGGTGACGCGGAAATAGTCTTTTCCGACCCGGCGGGTGCGCGCCTCGGTGTTCACCTCGTCCTGGCCTTCCACCCGAAGGCTGGTGATCATTTCCACGCGACCGAACGGAACCGCCTCGGCGTGGCTGACCATGTCGATGCCCGGCACGGCCCGGAGATGATCCAGTGCCGTCTCCACCTCCGGGTCCGGGGACCATGGATAGTCATTACCTGACTGCAGCACGGCCGGGTCCATCGAGATTCGCGCCACCAGCAAATTCTGCGGTTCGAAGCCCGGGTTTTCATTGATCAACCCGTGCCAACTGCGCAACAGCAGGGACACGCCCACCAACAGGCTCATGGCCAGCGCGACCTGAATGACAATCAGAATGATCCGGGTTCGCCCGGGTCCGCCGCGCGCGGATGGGCCGCCGGAAGCCAGGTAACCATTCAGATCCGCCTGCAGCCAACGGGCCTGCCACCAGGCCCCGGCCACCACCGGCGCCGCGCTCAGCAACAACACCGCCACTGCGATCAATACGGTCGCCGGACCCACCGAGAAGGCAATGGGCACGCCTGCATCCAGCACATCCAGGCCGGTCAACAAACGCAGGCCCAAGGGTGTCAGCGCCACGGCCACCAGCAGGCCGGCCATTCCCAGCAGCACGAATTCGGCGCCGATGACCGCCATGCAGCGGCCCGGCCCGGCGCCGAGCGCGGCCTGCACGGCCTGCTCGTGATCACGGGCCAGCATGCGTGCCGCCCACATGCCGGTCAGATTCAACACGGCGGCCAGCGACAGCATCATCACCGCAATCGTCAGCAACGCCAGCGGTTGACGATATGATTCGGTCCAGACATCGCGCAGGGATTCAACGCGCAACTCCATGGCCATGCCCTCGATCATTGGCCTCAGGCGCTCATCGTCGCCATAGCGCGCGCCCAGCTGGTCCTGAAATGCTGCCCGGGTCTGACCGGGTGCAAGCCTCGCCACCACACCACTCAACCCACTGCCGAAATGGCCGATGTTCTCGGGTGCACGTTCATCCGCGCTGAACTGCAACGGTTGCCAAAGCTCGACATCACGCGAAGGCAGGCGAAAATCCTCCGGCATCACACCGACGATCCGTACCGACTCACCGTCCACATGCAGCACCTGATCGACGATGTCGGGATCGGCGCCAAAGCGGCTGCGCCAGACCCGCTCGGCCAGTAGCGCGACCCGAGCGGCGCCGGGTTCGGCATCCTCGGCAACAAACCCCCTTCCCATCCTGGGTGCGATACCCACGACCTCGGTCATGTCAAAATCAATCCGCGCACGCCGCCACGACCTTCCGTCTTCGGCCGTCACGGACTCAGCGTTCAGGTAAGCGGCGATGCCGGCCAGCATCTCATCCCGCTTGAGCTCGTCGAGCATGGGCACCGACAATCCGATTCGGGCGCTTATCCTGTGCGAATAACCGAATGGCTGAACCAGTTGCTCCGCTTCCTTGTACGGCAACGGCTTGAGAAACAGGTTGTAGGCCGCCGTGGCCACGGTCAGCAGACCGGCGGTGGTGACGCCAAGCACCAGGATGACGCCCAGGGCAAAGCCCGGTGAGCGTTTCAGTCCTCTCAGTGCACGTCTGAAATCCACGTTCAGGCGCTCCGGTCGGCCATCGCCAGCTCGCGCACCCGACGGTCTTCCTCATCGCGCAGGCGTTGCATTTCCTCTTCATCGACGACCTGACCATCGAACAGGAAGATCTGGCGCTCGGCCATGGCCGCGTAACGCGGGTCATGGGTGACCATGCAGATGGTCGCGCCATGCTTGTGCAGCTCCTCGAGCAGCAGCATGACCTGTTCGCCGTTGCGCGAATCGAGGTTACCGGTCGGCTCGTCGGCAAGCAGAATCGAGGGCTGACCGACCAGTGCCCGTGCCACCGCGACGCGCTGTTGCTGACCGCCGGAAAGCTGCGAGGGATAGTGGTTGAGGCGGTGCGCCATGCCGACCCGTTCCAGCGATTCCAGCGCCCGGTCGCGACGCTCTTTCCGGCTCACCCCCGGGCGGTAGGTCAGCGGCAGCTCGACGTTCTCGATCACCTTGAGATCGCCGATCAGGTTGAAGGCCTGGAAAATGAAGCCGATTTCCTTGTTTCGGATGTGCGCGCGATCGGCAATGCTCAAATCCGCGACCTCGCTGCCGGCAAGCCGGTATCGGCCCTCGGTGGGCGTGTCGAGCAAGCCCAGCAACGACAACAGCGTGGACTTGCCGCACCCGGACGGGCCGGTGATCGACAGGTACTCACCCTGGCGAATATCCAGCTCAATGCCGGCCAGGGCGCGGGTTTCGACTTCGTCGGTATAGAACACCTTTTTGATGTTCTGCATGCAGATGAGTAGTTCTTCTGAGTTCATGGTTTTATTTACGCAAAGTGAGTTGGTTGCTAGAAGAATCAGAATGCACAGAAAACAATGGATCTGTTTTTCCATTGGCTAATGCCATCAATCCAGGCGAATGCGCTCATGACCGTCCCACCGTGAGGTATCGGAAAGGATCACCTGGTCGCCGGGGTCAAGCCCGGCGCGAACTTCGATGATGTTGACCGAGGCCCGACCCAGTTCTACCGCAATGCGGTGTGCATGCCCATTGTCGTCGACCCGAAACAGGCTGACGGTCGATTCCGGCTGACCGTAGGAAGGCCGGCCGACAAACACCACGTCCTCGAGCCGTTCAAGCAGGATGGTGCCATCCACCGACAGATCCGGACGCGCTCCGGGCGGCAGTTCACCGGTCAGTTCAACATCCACCTGCACGGTGCCGCCGACCACGGCCGGGTCGATGCGGATGACATGCCCGGGCACCTCGGCGTTGCGGGTATCGACGGTCACGAGTTGGTCGAGCTGTATATCGCGCGCCTGGCTTTCCGGGATGCGCAATTCGGCGATCAATTCATCCGGGCGCGCCACGCGGCCGACGTTGATGCCGGGGTCGACCTGCTGGCCTTCCTCGACATCGATGCGTTGCAGAACACCGGCCACGCCGGCTTGCACGCTCAGATCATCCAGGCGCTGCTGGTGGCGGCGATGGCGCTGTCTGGCCTGTTCCAGGCGTGCCCGTTCGGCTTCAACCTGGGCGTGAATGGAGGCCTGCAAACGCTCGATGCGCTCGGTCTCCAGATCCACGCGCACTTCGAGTTGATCGGCCCGCAGGCGGGTTTGCTGATAGCGGATGCGCGAGACGATGCCCTGTTTGGCCAGGTCTTCCTCGGCGGCCGCTTCCAGGCGGGCACTCTCATGGTCGGCCCGGGTGGCGGCCAGCGCACCGCGTGCATCCAGCAGTTGGCGCTCCAGCTCTGCTTCCAGGGAGGCCAGTCCGGCTTTCATGGCATCGACCTCCCAGCGAATTTCCTCGACCGCCTGGACCAGTTCCGGATTGGATAGCTCGACCAGCACGGTATCGGGTTCGACCCAGGCGCCGGGCCGGACCAGGACCCGTTCGACCCGACCGGCGCTGGAGGCCGATATCCAGCGTGTTTCCCTGGGCACCAGACTGCCCGGCCCGCGCACCTCGCGCACGAACTCGCCCGAGCGCACCGTATCCATCCACAACGCGCTGCGCTCGACCTTTGGCACTGCCGGCTCGAGGCGGTAGACGACCAGCCCGACGACGGTCAGGACGACGACCGACACACCGATCCACAGGGCGCGCTTGAATTGCCGTTTGCGTTTCAGGTCAGGGCGTTGAATGTCCATGCCCCTCAATCAGGCAAGTGCCGTGCCAATCATCGCGTATCGAGTAACGTCAATCAGTTACGAGATTCCGGGATGCATGGAGGACCTTGAAACATCCCGGTTATGGGACGGAAAATCCCGGAATCGGGATTTTCTATCGGAATTGATCAGGCAGCCACAGGCGGGCAACGGCGCCTGGCTGGTCGTGGCGAGGTTCCAGATTCAGCCAGCCGCCGTGCAACTCGGCAATCCGGCGAGCCAGCAAAAGCCCCACGCCGCTGCCGCCGGGCTTGGTGGTGAAAAACGGCACGAACAGGTTTTCCGATTCCGGTGGACCGGGACCGTTGTCCAGCACTTCGATCAGTATTCCGGAGTCCTGCTCGCTCCATTGAAGTCGGACCTGGCCCTGATCTTCCGCCACCGCATCACCGGCGTTCTTGACCAGGTTGATCAAGGCCTGCTCCAGTTGATCGGCATCGACCCGCACCGTCATCGACGGACCATCCAGTTCCACCTCGACCCGGGTTTCCAACTCGGCAACCCGCGCCGTCAGATTTTCAAGCTCGCAATCCGTAATCTTCGGCGTCGGCAAGCGCGCCAGTGCCGCGTACCCACCGACAAACCGATCCAGCGCATCCGCGCGCGAGGCGATCAGGCGCAGACTTTCCTGAACTTCGGCCTCGTCGAGTTCTCCCTCGGCGGCCAGCAGGGTCTGGGCAATGGACTTGATCGGCGCCAGCGAGTTGTTGATCTCATGGCCGAGCACGCGCACCAGGCTTTGCCAGGCTTCCCTGCGCTCCGCACCCAGCGCACCGCCGACTTCGGTCAGCACCAGCAAGGTATGCGGCTCACCGCCAATGCGGAATGGGCGGTGTCGAATCAGAAAACGGCCCGCCCCACCGGTCATTTCCAGCTTGACCGGCTCGTCATGGGTCTGGTCCAGAAAATCCTCAACCCCCAGGGCTTGCGCAGAAATACCCGCTTTCAGACGGGTGCCGCACAAGCGCTCGGCGGCCGGATTGGCCGCGGCCAGCCGGTGCTTGCTGTCGAAGGTAAAAATGGGAAGGTCGATCTCCTGCATCAGTTTCGAAAGCAGCGCATCGGACTGGCGAATGGCCAGACCATGCGCGCGCAAGCCATCGGCCAGCCGGTTGATCTCGTGGGCCAGCTCGCCGACCACCCCGCCGCGATCGGCGCGTGCCCGCACCGCCAGGTCATGACTCCGGACCGCGCCCAGCACGTTGGTCAGGCTGCCCAGCGGTCGCACAATACGCGCCGGCATGAACCAGGCCAGAAGGAAGACACCGGCAATGGCCGCAACCCATGGCGCCCAGGCGGGCAAAGCGGGAATCAGTAAAGCCGACGCCCAGGCGATCAATACGATCAATGCCGCCAGCAGCATGGCCATAAACATCGAAGATTCGAGGCTTGGCCTAGGCATCGATCCCGAATTTCTGCAAACGTCGATACAGCGCACTGCGACTGACACCCAGCGCCCGGGCCGCCTCTTCGACATTTCCGTCGAAGCGATCCAGCGCATTTCGGATCAACAGTCTTTCCGCTTCCATCAAGGGCATGACCGCATCCGAAGACAAGCGGTTTTCCGAAGACGCGGTCTGGTTGATGCTCAAGTGCTCTGGCTCGATGACGTCCTCACCGCCCAGCAGCACCGCGCGCTCGATGACATGACTCAGCTCGCGCACATTGCCTGGCCAGTCGTGGTCGACCAGCGCATCCTCTGCATCTTTCGAAAGCGAAAGATCACGTCCATACCGTCGCCCGTGCACCTTGAGAAAATGGCGAGCCAGAAGTGAAATATCCGAACGGCGCTCGCGCAGCGACGGCACGCGGATTTCGATGGTGTTCAAACGAAAATACAAGTCCTGCCTGAACGTCCCCGCCCTGACCCGCTCCGGCAGATCGGCATTGGTGGCCGCGATCACGCGCACGTCCACCGTTTGCGTGCGCGTGCCGCCAATACGCTCGAACTGACCCGATTCGAGCACATGCAACAACTTGGCCTGCTGAGACTCGGGCAGGTTGCCGATCTCGTCCAAAAACAGGGTGCCGCCGTCGGCCAGTTCAAAGCGGCCGACGCGGTCCTCGCGGGCATCGGTAAAGGCACCGCGCACATGGCCGAACATCTCGTTTTCAAAAAGACTTTCGGGGATGCTACCCATGTTGACCGCAACGAAGGGCTGGTCGGCGCGTGCTGAACGGCGGTGCAGCATTTCAGCCACCAGGCCCTTGCCCGAGCCGTTCTCCCCGGTGATCAGCACGGATGCATCGGCGCCGGCCACCCGGCGCACGGTCTCGAGCATGTCCTTCATGGCACGCGCTTCGGCCACCAGGCCATCGGCACCCGGACCACTGCGCTGGATTTCCGAAATGGCCTGATAGCGTCGTTCATTGCGGCGCGCCCTGGCCCGATCAAGTTGGGTACGGATGATGGTCAAAAGCCGCATGTTCTCCCAGGGCTTTTCGACAAAATCCGACGCCCCGGCCTTGAGCGCGGCCACCGCTACTTCCACCGAACCCCAGGCGGTCATCGCCACCAGCGGAATCTCCGGGTCGCCAGCCCGGATGCGCTCGATCAGCTCCAGCCCTTCGCGCCCCGAAGTGGTATCGCGGCTGTAGTTGAGATCAAGCAATGCCAGATCGACCTCCCCTTCGGCCAACCGCGCGCCCACTTCATCCGGCGAGGCCACACAGTCAACCTGGCAGCCTTCCTTTTTCAGCAACAAACGCAAGGCCTGGCGAATATCCGGCTGATCATCCGCGACCAGGATGGTGGCTCCCTTCATCTTCAACGACTTTTGTTCTGCAATATCTGATCAATTATGGCACGGGTGCAACGGGCCTCTCCTGCTGTCTGAACTGCTCGAGCACCGCCGCTTCGGCCTCGTCGATGGCCGCAATCAGCTTTTGACGATGCTCTTCTCGCGACCACAATTCCTCCAGTTTCAGGATCAGGTATTCCGCCCCGACGCCGACGGCCAGTCCACCGATTGCACCACCCAGAGCCGCACCCACCGCGGTTCCGGCGCCCGGCAAGACCGAACCCACCACGCCTCCGATCACCCCGCCCAACACGCCACCGGTGCCCATGGATGCGGCTCGAATGGTGGCCAGGCGGGCCAATGCGGCGCCCGCTGCACGGATGGCGCCGCTCGAGGCTGCGCGCAAAATCACCTGGCGCGTCGCGACAGCAGCGATGACCCCGGAAACGCCGCTGGTCGCTGCGGTCATTCCCAGACGCTGTTCAACCGTGGTCAAGCCGGAATGAACCGGCAATTTCAAAAGCGCCTCGCGATCGGTTTGGGCAACCACGGACACTTCCTCCTCGGACGAAACCTCGATACGCCTCGCTTCCAGAACTTCATCGGCGCGCTCCTGAAAGTTTTCCATGATCCGGGCCTCGTGATGGAGCGCTTCGGCAAACGTATCTTCAAAGCTTGCAAACGGATCGCCGAGTTCGAGCATCTCGGTCAGTTTCTCGGACAGGTGTTGTTCGATGTTGCCGGCCAGAAGATTGGCGATGCGCGTCCACTCCCCCGGCAAGCTGTAATACCAATCGAGATACGGGTCGACATTTGAGCGCATCAGCGAAAATCCCAGCATGAGCGCATCCTCGATCGGCCCAAGCAGTTCCTCGTGTGTCTCAAGGGTGTCAACCGCAACTCGATTCACCTCTTCGATCGAACCCGGTGCAAAGTAATGCTCTCCAATCTGTTCAACATGCCTGACAACCACTACTGGCTCCGGCACCGTGGAATGGTCTTCAAGGTATGACTCGAACACGACGGCCAGCGGAAGGTAAATGAACAGGATGCAGATGATGGCCGTGGCGCTTGCCATGGCGATGCGCTTCGGCGGCAGGGATTCGACCTGTTCATCCGATTGGGTGGGCTGCAGAATGCGTGTGTATTCACGCGCCGGCAAGAGAAAGGCACAAACGGTAAAACACACCGCCAGATACAAAGGCAGCCGAGTCAAGCCCGAGACAATCACGAGCAACCATGACAGCACTCCCTGATCATCCAGCAGCCTGCCAAGTACAAAGTGCTCAAGCCCGACCCAGAAAGCGCCCCATTCGCCAATCAACTGTGCAATCGAACTTGCACCAAGCCAGATCGCCTCGCCGCGGACCACATCAACAGCTTGATCCAAGCTGTCATGGACACCATAAGCGCCGATGAACCAGCGAACAATCGGGTCGAGCAGGCTCATCACGATGGCCACGACCACCGCGATCAGAAGCAACGACTTGCCGTAACGAAAGATCGGCTTGAATTGACCTTGCAGTCGTTGCCCAATCAATGCATGCAAGAGAACAACAAGCAGTGCAGCGGCAGCGACCAGGACAATATCCACCCAACCGGCCACGGAAAAGCGAACGGCCAAAAACCCTGCTGCGGCAAAAGCGATCCCGATACTGATCAACAAGCGAAGCCAGGCCCCGGAAAGCCAGCGAACCGCCAGCGAATCGGCCGACCACATCCCCAACCAGTGAATGCGTTTAAGCGTCGCGAGATAGGCGCCGAAAACTCCAACGGGCAAGGCCAGCATCAGAAAGAACATGGCCGGCCAGAACGGCCCGGTGGAGTCCGGCAGCATGACCACTCCGAGCCCGAGCAGGGCCGGATAAACGATAACCAGAATGGCTTTAGTCGAAATCAAAATCGCAGATCCGATGTCTGGGGAAGGAGTAAGGTCAGAGAATAAGAACCATGCAATGTTAAAGGGTTCAACCTCGTCCACAAGACAGCGGCACCAAAACTGTAGGTCGGGGCTACGTCCCCGACGGACAACGGTGAATCAACCCCGCACCGGATTGTTCGCGCGTCTGCCTTCGGATTGTGGATTGGTAAAAATCGAATTTGTGTCGATGTTTGATATGTCGTCCGTCGGGGACGTAGCCCCGACCTACATGCGAGCCAATCGGCCAGGGTGACTCATGGCACGGGCAATTCCGGCCTCGGTGGCATATCCTTTCAAGATCTCATAGGAGCCCGGGCCATGACAGACCATCGAATTGACCGCCTGAGAATGGGTCTGCGAGTCGGCTCGGACCGAAAGAATTTCAAATGACAACCATGCGAGCCATCGTCCAGGATCGCTACGGCGCGCCCGATCAGGTGCTGCAATTGCGCGAGGTCGAAATTCCGACCCCCAGGCCGGACGAAGTACTGGTGCGGGTGCGGGCCGCCTCGGTCAATCCTGACGTGTGGCATGCCATCAGCGGCTACCCGCGCCTGATGCGCCTGATGGGCGCGGGTCTCAAAAGGCAGAAACAACCGATTCCCGGCCTGGACATGGCCGGTGAAGTCACGGCCGTGGGGCATGATGTGACCGACTTCCATCCGGGCGATGCGGTGTTCGGCGAAACCCATGACCGGATTCAGTGGGTCAATGGCGGCGCTTACGCCGAATACGTGTGTGTGCCTCAACACGTCCTGGCGCTCAAACCCGAAGGCATCACCTTCGAGCAGGCGGCATCGGTACCGACCTCCGGGACTATTGCCCTGGTCAACCTGCGCAAGCACATCGGGACACGGCCGGGTCAGCGCATCGTGATCAATGGCGCGGCCGGCGGCGTGGGCGGCATCGCCATCCAGTTGGCCAAGGCCAACGGCGCTATTGTCATCGGCGTGGACCACACCACCAAGCTCGAGTACATGCGAACGCTGGGTGCGGACAAGGTCATCGACTATACGCAGGACGACGTCACCGAGCTTGAACAAGGCATCGATCTCATCATCGATGTCGCATCCACCCTGCCGCTTTCCGGCTGCAAACGCATCCTCAAGCCCGATGGGCTGGTGGTCACCATCGGTCACGATCACTACGGGGCAAAAGGTCGCAAAACACTTGGCGGTATACCGCAATTCCTCGCTCTGATGGTTTGGGCGCAATTCGACCGAAACCTGGACAAGTCGTGGTTCGAGGTCATGGAAAAGCGCGATGCCATGGAAGCCTTGCGCGGCATGCTCGAGTCCGGAACACTCACGCCAATCGTGGCCAAAACCTTCCCATTGTCAGAGGTGCCCGCAGCGATCCAGTGCCTGCAAGAAGGCCGGACTTGTGGACGTATCGTCATCGTGCCTTAAGCACGGCGACAATCCCCGATTCACCTCACACAATCCGACCATGCAGTGTTCGGACTGGGCGGGTACTATTCCTCCGCTGCACCAAACTTGGCAAATACTTCGGCGCCGGTCATGTTGTGGGTATCGTTGGCGAACTCGAACCAGACTGGCTTCTCGTCGATGAAGATCTGCTCGGCGAAGTGCCACGGCAGCTCACCCTCGATCAGGCCTACGGGAAGCGCGTAGTGAGACTGGTCTTTCAGGCGATAGAACAGGTGTGTACCGCAATGCTTGCAAAAACCCCGTTCGGCCCAGTCGGACGAGGCGTAAACGGAGATATGCTCTTCGCCGTCAAACCGCACACCAGCTCCGATATCGGCTGCCAGCAACGGTCCTCCACCCCAGCGTCTGCACATACTGCAATGGCAGGCGCCAACCCTGGTCCCGGATAACTCGACATGTGCGGTTACCGCACCACACAGGCATGAACCGCTCGTTTGAGTGGCTTCATTCATTGCAATCCTCTCTGCTATGTACAGGAATGGAGTACTTTACTTCAGGTGTGATCTCTCAGTAGGTTGTCAACTCAGATGGGCCAGAAGTTTCGGTTGCAAGCGCCTGGTTGGAGACGGCGTGGTCACTACGCCTATCTGCTGGCCATCCTGCCGGGTGCTTCCGTGTGCGGTCATCTGTATCATCGCTCCATGTCCAATCCGACCAACCCTACACTGGCCAATGCCGTCGACCATGTGATTGAACGGAGCAATTGATGGACCACAGACAGATCAAGGAACTGGCCGGTCATGCCGCGTTCGGGCGGGGCAATAGGTATTTCGAGCAAGGTCGTGTGAGCATCTCGACGCAGGGTGCGGACGGATTCGAGGCAACCGCGCAGGGCACGGACCGCTACCGGCTGTGGCTGCAACAGGAACACGATGACCTTCAATTTGCCTGCTCCTGCCCGGCCGCCGCCGATGGCAGCTTCTGCAAACACCTGGTGGCCGCTGCGCTGGCCTGGATCCACTCCGAGACGGACGACGACCCGGCGAAATCCGAGGACGATCTGCTCACCGCCCTTCTTAAACAACCGCGCGAACGCTTGGCCGAATGGCTCCATCAGGCCGCCCTGTCCGATGCCGGGCTGGAGAAACAGTTGCGACTCAAGCTTTCCAGCGATCCAAAAACTCTGAAGAAGTCGCTTTCGGCCTTGCTCAGGACGGGTGGATTTCTCGATTGGCGCCGCAGCCAGGACTACGCACTGCGGCTCCTGGCGCCGCTGGATGTTCTGGAGTCGCTGCTCGAGCGTGACCCGGAACTATGCTTCGAACTATCCGAGTATGTCGTCAAGCGGCTGTTGCGAATCTATTCGCGCGCCGACGACTCCGGCGGCATGATCGGTGATCGCATGCAAGAATTTACCGAACTCCATTCCCGCGCCGCGGCAAAAGCCGGGGTATCCGGCACCCGTTTGGCCGGCAGCCTGCACAAGCTCAAGAAAGAAGAAGACTGGAACCTGTTTCCCCTGGAGCGATACTGGGACGCCCTGGGCAGCAAGGGGCAGGCAGCCTATATCCGGCGCGTGGACAAGGCCGTCGCGGCCGTGCCCCGAATCACCGGCGACGACGAGGACTTCTCGATGCCGTACGAGAACGTTCGCGCACTGGCCTGGCGTGAGGAAATCGCCCGCTGCGAACGCGATTTCGACACTCTGATCGAAGTGCTGTCGCATGATCTGTCCTCGGGCTACGACTACGAGAAGATCATCAAGGCCTGCCGCGAGTTCGGCCACGACGCACTCGCCATGAGCTGGGCCGAGCGTGGTCTCAAGGATCATCCCCAATGGCACGGGATGCGCCGCCTGGTGGCCGAGGAATACCAGCGCGCCGGTCTCGACGCCGAGGCCCGTGAACTGCTGTGGGAGGATTTTCGGCATCAACCGGGACTGGACACCTGGCGGTGGCTCAAGGATGCCAGCGCGGACCAATGGTCGAAGATTCGACAACAGGCACTGGCAGAACTGGCCAATAGAGAGCGTCGACTGGACGATGGCCGGCGCGACGTCAGCCGGAGGCTGCGAATCCTGATCGAAGATGACGCCCTCGAAGAGGCCCTGGAGCTGGCCACCACGCAGGCCGCACACCACGGCATCCTCGTGACCCTGGCCGAACGGGTCGCCGCCGACCATCCCAAACCGGCGGCCAGCCTGTACCGCCGCGCCGCCGACTTCGAGCTACCCGGCGCCGATGCCAAAAGCTACCAGGACGTCGTCCCGCTGATCAAGAAGGTGGCCCAACTGGACGACAGCCGCGAAAACCGCGACTGGATCCAAGAGATCCGTACCCGCTACAAGGCACGCCGCAAGCTGATGGGGATGATGGACAAGGCCGGGATTTGAAGGGTGAGCTAAGGCTGCCAGCCGGTTTGTTCTGCAGCCAGGACGATGCGGGCGCAGGCATCGGCGTCGGATGCGGCGTCGTGGTGGTTCAAGGGGATTCCGAGATGGCGGCATACGTCGGGCAGTTTGGTGGGGTAGATACCCCACACCCGGCGTGCCAGCGCCACGGTGCACTCGAAGGGTAGTTCCGGGATACTCACACCGTGGCCGCAGCAGCAGGCGTGCAGCACCCTCCGGTCGAAGGGGGCATTGTGGGCAGCCAGAAAATCGACGTCCTCGAGCAGCGGACTGAGCCCCGACCAGACCTGGCCGAAATCAGGTGCATCGCACACATCGTCCCAGTCCAGACCGTGGATATAGGTGAACACGAACTCACCGGGCGGCGGGCAAATAAGATGTGTCTCACGGTGCACAATACGACCATCGCTGGCAATCACGACGCCCACTGCGCAGGCACTGTCAGCGCTGCGGTTGGCAGTTTCGAAATCGATGGCGGCAAAACGCATGGTGAGGAGTCCTACCCTAGTCCGGCGGTGCCGGCCTTTTCCGGCCGGGGCTGAAGAGATTCAAGTTTACAAGTCGATCAAGCGACGCGGCGGGTGACTTTGGTGTAGGGCACACGAACAAGCAAATGGCGAACGATTCAACCTCGTCCGCTGGAGTTACGTCCCCATCTGACACAGATCAAGCTTTCGCCAGGACTCCGGAGCTATTCTTGAACAATAGCGCAGATGCCAGAGTGGCATCATGAATACGAATCGCTACCACTCCGACATCCGGTAAGCATCAGTAATCCCAAAGGTTACTCGTGCTGTTCCTGCATATTGCTTGAGGATTAATATTATGGACAAGGCATGGTTTTTCGGTACAGGGTTGCTGTTGGGACTATTGCTAGGATTGGCCGGAACGACAGGAGCGGCGCAGGATTTGGGCCTGCGGTCTGAGTCAGTTCCGCAGGCGTTTACCTATCAAGGGTTGTTGAACCGGCACGGTGCGCCGGCGCATGACAGCTGCGACCTGCGTTTTTCCCTCTTCGATGCCGCCTCTGATGGCAACCAGGTTGGACCTCAACTGACCCGCATTGGGGTAACTGTCTTCAACGGACTGTTCACCATTCCCGATCTCAACTTCGGCAACCAGCACTTTGGCCAGGCACGCTGGCTGCAAATAGAGGTACAGTGTCCAGGGGATGTCGGGTATATCACGCTTAGCCCTCGTCAGGCGCTGACGCCGCCGCCCTATGCCTTTCACTGGGGCGGAACCTGGACTGGCCCCGGCACTGGCCTGGAATTGTCCGGCGGGAGCATTGGTCTATTGTCCGAGGGCAGCGATCGGGGCGTGTCTGGGCAGTCTCTTTCTCAATCCGGTTTCGGGATCGTCGGCTATGCCGACGGGAGTGAAGGCATGGGTGTATACGGATTGGCCGGCAGCGCCTCTGGCGCTACCTATGGCGTATACGGCCAGACCAGCTCGACCACCGGCTTCGGGGTTTACGGCCGCGCCGCTTCCTCTACTGCCAACTATGGCGTTTATTCCTTCGGCAACACTGGCGCTACCGGTACCAAGTCGGCCGTTGTTCAAACCCAGGACTATGGTTGGCGTCATCTCTACGCAGTAGAGAGTCCTCGGGTTCTCTTTGAGGATGTTGGTACAGCTCAACTTATCAACGGTCGGGCAGTGGTCATCATTGACCCAACCTTCGTTCAGACTGTCAACTTAAATGAACCATATCAGGTCTTTGTTACGCCGCTAGGCGACTGCGGCTTGTACGTGACTGAAAAAACAGGGACGTCCTTCACCGTAAACGCGCTCGACGGCCGGACCTGCAGCCTGGAGTTCGATTACCGCATTATCGCTGCCCGCTTGGGGTATGAAGAGGTGCGCCTGGCGCCAGCCTTGGATCCGGCCGAACTGTCGCTACCCGAGCTCAGGCGATAGGTAAACGGCGCAAATTCGGATAAACAGCTTTTGCCCCGTCGCAGCACGGGGCTCACCCGCTACGGCCATGTGACGGCCCACCGGCCACGAAGCCACGAATTTCCAGTTGACGACAACACCTGTCGCCATCCTCTGGAAACTGGGTGACCCACCAACAGTCAACCCGGAGTCAGCCCGTGGAAAAGCCGCGCGAAGCAACGCTCAAGAGTACCGGCGAAAAGATCATTGTGATCAGACCCCAAGATCGCACCGGGAATCTATACGTCTGCATCCTGTCACCTTAGGGCTCGCGAAAGAATAACTTCCCATTTTCGCGTGTCGAGGCGCCCGTCTCGCAAGGCGCGAGGAGTGCAGCATACTTGCGGTATGTAAGCGACGAGCAACGCCGCGAGACGGGATGGATCGGCGCGCCAAAATGGGAGAAGTTATTCTTTCGCGAGCCCTCAGCAAGCCTGGCACCACCCACGTTGTCAGGAAATCCGGGCCGAGCGCATACAGATGGACAGCAGGCAGTAGGGCCTGTGCCGGCGGTTGCGCCTGGCGCGCCGCCGGCTTTCTTAAAATCATCCTCACGAAAAGGTGCCTGCAGCGGTGCAGCTGGGGCAAGACCAAAGCAATGGTGAACGTTTCAACCTCGACCGTCGGGGATGTAACCCCGACCTACATTCCAGACACACCGTACGGGCTTGTCGCAATCGTACATGACGCCACCATGTAGGTCGGGGTTA
>SL_3KL_010_SEDDRAFT_10001574_pt1 | contig 20828 bp, 12 predicted proteins | sample SodLakKL_010_SED_2_FD_10381 | JGI IMG/M metagenome (IMG submission 10381) | reverse complement strand
ACAGGTTTGTCATTTCAGAAAATGATGCGGCACCTTTCTGATAAAGCCACTGGAATATTTGATCAGCCCGGTATGATTGCAGGCCAATCTCTTCACAGAACTGATTCAATTCTCTTTTTGAGAGTGATTTCAGATCGGTTTTTGTACTGGTTTCGGTATGTGAAATCAAATTTTGCATATCATTACAAGATACATATTGTCAGGCGGAATTGGTAGAATTGAAAACATATCCAATGCTTCACTGAACACCTTTCCCCCGACAGAAAAACACAGTCTGGGTACACCCCACAAGACGTTGTAAGAAAATAATGAATCAACACTTGTTGAGAATTAGTGAAATTCACCACGAAGCTATGAGGACTCAAGGATTCACGAAGAGTACCTGTATGATTTTATTCAAATTCGTGTGTCTTTCGTGGCAAATGTATACGGCTGATATATTTGATCTTGAATTTCCTCACAGCCTCTATAGTTGAGGTCTCATCGGCAATACTGGAGTTGTGGATCAGGGTCTTACCGGGTTAGGTTGCCCGTTCCCTGACTCATCCGATCACGGGAAGTGGTCGGATGAGGGGCCTTCATCGCATGACTCCCCGTCATCCGATGAATCGAAAGGGCTGGAATTGCGGCTTGATCGACACTAGTTGCCTGTCCGGCACTATACAGGAAAGCCTAATCACAAAAAGTCCCCATCCCAGCGGGATTCCTCTGTTCTGTCACCCCGCATTCACGGTATTCAGTCAATACCGATGATAGATTAATTAATATGGCCATTTCAGGTGTTTGAACCTCACACAGGATAAAACCATGTGTCGCGATAATCGACCTTCTCTGAATGCTTACTGTTACCCCGACAACTGCCGACTTCCTGAGTCCGCCGGCAAATTCAAGGCCGTTCAAAATTATTGAAAACAAGGTCTGTCACCTTCGGGATAGGCTGATATCCCGTCCTGAAAGGACATAAGATCACGGCCCCGGGTAAACCGCACCCGGCGGTGCAACCCGGGGTTAACGATGGCGCACATTTTTAAGCCCCGAGGCAGCCAAAGTGGGAGAGGCAAACGGCTGGAACGAGGGGCAGTGGCAAGGTTTGTTGATGGATTTGGTGTACTTTGGTGAGATCGGGGCGATATCACAGAACACCCCTCACGTTATAACGCTGAACGCGCCACAATGAGCTCCCCTCTGGAGATGATCTGAAGGATCCCGTTGATCAAGGGACTCTTTTTAATAAAGCCTCATCATAGGCAGTCCTCATACCAATGGATACCCTTGATTCTTCACCCCGCGGTGGGGCAAGATGAGGGGTTACTGATGCCAGCCATGGATCTAAAACCTCGGGTTTACCACATTATTATAAATTGATCCGAATGTATAGGAAAGTCCTACCGATATACTGTAATCAAAAGACGTTGGCTGTGAAATCTGTCCGGTAAGCCTGTCTTGATCAGAGATTTCTCCTGCGGGTGTCGCAAGTTGATCATTAATAATCCGATATCTGCCTGAAAGACTCACGGAGAGTCCACGCCTGATACGAATATTGAGTGAGGGGTTAAAGTCGATTCGGTTAATAGCAAGGTCATGAAAATAATTCAGGGCATTGATACTCATATCAATTCTTCCCCAGGGTTGGTCGTACCGGAGTCTTGTATGCAAGTGGTGGTGAAGCAGTTGTTCCGAATGCCGAAAGAAAACGGTTTCTTCATAATAATTTCTATACGATGGTGTAATCCGATACCGAACGATAAATCTTCGTTCCTGGTACTCACCGTATGGGAAAAAATTGTATTCGATTGCAGGGGAGGCTTCAATATTCAATTTAATATTACCGGGCCTGTGAAAATTTACCCGGGTATATAAGCCGATGGCGGCATGATCTCCAAGGCTGTAAGCATACAAACCCCAGTACTCTCCCCAGTCCCGTACTACATTTACGGTTTCATCGGTCAAATCAATGCGCCTTCTATTAATGTCTCCCCGTATTCGGGTTCGGACTTTCAGCCGATCTGTAATTCGTTCCGCATACAAACCTGTATGTAATCCAAAATTGAGATCGGTTTCTTGTCCATTCAGCCATGTTCGCAGATTGATATCAAAAACCCATCCATTCCAGGGATCTACAATCTCATCAGGTTCATCTGTAATCTCATCAGGTGCATCATAAAACACATTCAGATTATCAAGTGCAGTAGTTTTGGCTGCAAAAGGGACAAGGCCAATTTTGATGTATCGAACCAGCCCGGAGCGTTCTTCATCTGAGCTGTCAGTATCCCTGGTGGTGTAGTAGAGTGTATCATTACGGGATGAAAAGGGTTCAATTCCCCTGAAATGAAGGGTGTATTCCCGTCCACCTGATGTTCTTGAATCAGTAATGCGCAAATAGATATTGGCATCATCCTGGTCCCTGACGTAATTGACAAACTCAATGTTGGTTCTGATGTAATTGAAATTACATCGCTGACAATCCAGGTACACATTGGGTATGGCATGTCTGCCCGAGGTTTGTGCCTCAATGACATTGTCGGATAGCAGGGTAAATAAAAGAGTCAGGCAGATAGAATATCTGATCACCGTAGTTGGAAAATTGAAAATGTTTGCCGTCGGATTTTTTGTAAACTCCAATGTAAGGATTTAAGCAATAGAATTTCCAATATGATCCGCTTTTGATGCAAATGTTTATAAAATATCTCTTCAATTATAGTTCAGGGAAAATGAATCGACATTATTCAACGGTTTGATTAGCTTAGTGCGCAATAATAAAGTCTATCATGAAATTTATAAGCTCACAACTCGCATATTTTTTTGCCAGCAGAAGAACACAGACCAATATTCGGAAATTATTGGTTTTTATCGCAGTATTGATTGCGATGTTTCTCCTGTTCAGTATTCTGTTTCATTTTATAATGATTTATGAAGGGAGGGGTGGTGAGCACTCATGGCTCTCAGGTTTTTACTGGACACTCGTAACCATGACCACGCTCGGTTTTGGTGATATTGTTTTTGTTACTGATCTTGGCCGGCTGTTTTCCATGATTGTAATTTTTTCCGGGGTCATGTTTTTGCTGGTGTTATTACCATTTACTTTTATAGAGTTTTTCTATGCACCCTGGATGCAAGCCATGAACCAGGCACGTGCACCAAAAGAAGTTTCGGAAGATATGTCAGGCCATGTGGTTATTACAAACCTGGATGCTGTAACAGGTGCTTTAATCAGAAAACTCGAAGCCTACAAGGTTAAGTATGTGCTACTTGAAGAAGACCTTCAGCAAGCCATTGAATATTCTGATCTTGGTTATAATGTAGTAAATGGGGCTCCGGATGATCTCGATACCTATGGAAAACTCAGGATCAGGCATGCAATTATGGTGGTTGCAACCGGAAGTGACACAATAAATACGAATATTACATTTACAGTAAGAGAGTATAATGAGAATATTCCGGTAGTTGCCACTGCCGCTTCCCCTGATTCAGTTGATATTCTGCAGATGGCTGGAGCAACCCATGTCATTCAGATGGGGCAGATGCTCGGAAAATCTCTTGCCAGACGAACTCTGGGAGGAAATGCCCGGGTACACGTCATCGGACATATCGACACACTGGTTATCGGTGAGGCAACTGCACAAGAGACCCCATTGATTGGGAAAAAACTGAAGGATAGCGGTTTGCGTGAAAAAATCGGAGTTAATGTAGTCGGAATCTGGGAGAGAGGTGTATTCAAGCAGCCGCGGGCTGATACGGTTATCAATGAAAAGACAGTACTTGTACTGGCCGGTACAGTTGAACAGCTCAGGAAATATGATGAAATCCTGAGTATATACCATGTTTCAGATAAACCGGTTGTCATTATCGGGGCCGGCAGGGTTGGACGGGCGGCCGCAAAATCATTGAGTGAAAGAAAAATTGATTACAGAATCATTGATAAAAATCCGGAACGAATCAGGGATCCGGAAAAATATATTCTGGGCGATGCTGCAGATAGATCGGTACTGGAAAAAGCAGGAATCAAGGAAGCACATACAGCACTGATTACTACTCACGACGATGATATTAATATCTACCTGACCATCTATTGCAGGGAACTGCGGCCAAAAATGCAGCTAATTAGCCGTGCAACATTTGAGAAAAATATCAATACACTGCACCGTGCGGGTGCAGATTTTGTAATGTCGTATGCATCGATGGGAGCCAATACGATCTTTAACATTCTTGAAGGCCAGGATGTATTGATGCTCGCAGAAGGGCTTAATATTTTTAACAGAAAAGTATCGGAAGAACTGGCAGGTAAGAGTCTTATTGAATCTGANATTCGACAAGAGACGGGATGTACTGTAATCGCTGTTCAGGATGGTGATGAGATGATCATGAACCCTGATCCTAAAATCAAACTGAAATTGAATCAGGAGATCATACTCATCGGAAGATTTGAAGGGGAGAGTGAATTTAACAAGCGGTTTATGGGTAACAAGTAGGTGCAGGGTTCAGGAATTACGAACACTGAATGTCGAAGACTACTGGACTGACGACTCTGGACTCAAGACTTTCGAATCAGGGTTTAAATAACGGTTCAGGTACTTTGTATAGGTCTCATATAGCAAGAAATAGCTCTGTGAATTATATGCCACAGCATGAGCGCCCGGAGGATAGATCCGTAAATCGACATCAATTCCTTCATCTGTAAATGCCCGTATCATTTGCATTGTATTTTGAATATGTACATTCTCATCCATTGATGAGTGAGCGACAAGCATTTTTGCATCCAGGTTGGCAGCATGCGCCATAACGGAACTTTCAAAATAGGCTTCTTCATTCTCTTCGAGCAGGCCCATATACCGCTCAGTGTAGATTGTATCATAGAGTCTCCAGTCAGTTACCGGTGCAGCTACGATGCTTACTTTAAAAATACCCGGATGCAATACAGGTGTCAGAGCTGCCAAATAACCTCCATAGCTATGTCCGCGGATAGCCATTCTTTCTCCGTCCACCCAATCGTACTGTTCAGCTAAATAGGTAACAGTTTCCACAATATCATTTGCTTCCCAGTAGCCAAGATTTTTGTAAACGATCTTTTCAAAATCACGACCATAGCCGCCACTTCCACGGTTATTGACATTAACCACGATATATCCAAGCTGTGCGAGGTACTGGTTCCAACCATTTGTCTCAAACTGATTATAGACTCCCTGGGAACTCGGCCCGCCGTAGATGTTTAAAATCAAGGGGTAACTGTTTTCCGGATCGAAATCGAAGGGTTTAATGTAATAACCATCCAGCCCCTGGCCATCGGCTGTTGTAAAGCTGAAGAGTTCACGGGGCGAGTAGTGAAACTGCTCTGTAAACTGACTGACAGACTGGTTATCAACCAGCTTTCTTAATTTCTCTCCGCCGTTTCGGGTTGTCCATAATTCCACCTGGGTCGGCGTGTCCGTATTCGAATAACGGTCGATATAATATTTTCCATCAGGCCCCATACTAAAAGAATGCCGTCCGGGTTCGTCTGTATGACGATGTTTATTGGTCCCGTCCATGTCTATTGAGTAGAGATGCCTCTCCAGCGGGGTCGCTTCGGTTGATTCATACCAGATGGTTCCAAGCTCTGAATTGACTGCATGAACATTAGTTACTTCCCAATTACCACTTGTAACCTGATTTTTCAGATTGCCTTTATAGTCATATCGATAGAGGTGGCTCCACCCGTCACGGTCAGAAATCCAAAGAAATTCCTCCCTGTCGGAAGGGAAAAAGAAGAGGTCATCGCTTCCGGCAAAAAAATCGTATACATCAATCCATCCGGCTTCAGAAATTTCCTCCATGACCAGATATCCTGTACCGTTCGTAACATCAAAAAACCAGAGCTGAAGGTGATTTTGAGCACGGTTAAGGTGGACCAATGCAAGTTGTTCGTCGATGGATGTCCAGTACAACCGGGGGATATAACCCGCTCCGGTATCAAAATCGAGCCAAACATTCTCACCGGATTCTATATCAACAACGCCGATTCTGACAGTCGGGTTTTCAGCACCAACTTTGGGATAAGGGATATCTGTATATTCGGGATACTGTCCTTCATAATCGGTGGATATAAACCGTTCCACATGTCTTTCATCACTCTGCCAGTAAGCGATATACCTGCTGTCGGGCGACCATTCCCATGCCTGTACTTTTCCGAATTCTTCTTCGTAAACCCAACCGAACCGGCCGTTATACACATTTTCTTTTGAATCAAATGTGAGCTGTTTGTCTTCCCTTGATTCAAGGTTGAAAACATATAATTCACCGTCCCGTCCATATCCGACTTTTTGCCCATCCGGTGACAGTTCTGCAGTAAAGGCATCCTCTGCTACCAGTTCAATGGTTTCATCTGCAACCGAATAGTAATAATAGTCGGAGATGCCGGAATAGCGGTAAACCGGAGTAAAGTTTGTTTGGAATACCAGGTAATTAAAATCCTGTGACCATTGAAATGATCTGAAGTCAAACGTTCGGCCGGTTCCCGGAAAAGTGTGATCAGCCGGGCTGAATATCAGTTCATCAGAATCATCGCCCGGTGAATACGCCCGGATTTCAAGGACACCGGTCTGTAATGGATCGCTGTAATAGGAATAGCGTTCACCGCCATCAATCCAGATAATATTTTGCGGGCCGCTCTGGCCTGTAAGATAACCTGACATTGACAATGCCTGGCGCAAATCCTGGTAGCGTTGCTTGTCCTGCGCTTCCGTTTTTAAAGGAATGATTCCAAAGAAAAGGGCCAAAAATAGAAGAGTCGATGTGGAAGTATAAATTCTTTTCATTGTTTTGGGTAGATCTATTGATAGCTGGATCAAATTAGATGATGAATAAGGATTTAATGCCGGCTCTGAACAATTTTAGTAAATATTTTAAATCGAAACATCACCTGTTTTTAATAATCTCAATCCATTCAGAACTACAAGCAGAGTACTCCCTTCGTGGCCAATCACACCGGCAGTTAAGGGCAGTTCTATAATAAAAACGCCGGCAATCAGCATTATAATAACGGCAAGGCTGAAGGCAATGTTCTGCCAAACCACCCTTTTTGATTTTCTTGAAAGCCAGAGCAGATAGGGCAGTTTTGAGAGATCGTCACCCATCAATACCACATCAGCTGTTTCCAGGGCCACATCAGTTCCTGCTGCTCCCATCGCAATTCCAAGATTGCTGGTTGCAAGTGCAGGAGCATCATTTACACCGTCCCCGACCATTGCTACAAATCCATCTTTTTTAAGTTTTTCGATGATTTCTAATTTTTCATCCGGTAATAAATTAGCATACACTTCATCAATATCCAGGCCGCTGGCAATACTGTTGGCAACTCCCTCATTATCACCGGTTAACATCACGATCTTTTTTATACCCATTTTTCGAAGTTTCCGGAGTGTCTCAGCAGCTGCAGGGCGCAACTGGTCGGCTAGAGCAATTATTCCCTTGGGCTTGTCATCTGTAACGAGAAATACGACAGTTTTGCCATCATCCCGGAGTTTTTTTGCTTTCTCCTTAATTTGTGACGGCCAATCTTCCATGATTCCTTCAAACATTTTCTGATTGCCAACAGAAATTTTTTTGTTATCCCATTCTGCATACACACCCTGGCCGGCAACAGCCTGCAGGTTAATCACGTTTACGGGTTCCACTCCTATATCAACAGCTTTGTTAATGATCGCCTCAGCGAGGTGATGTTCAGAGTATTGTTCACAACCGGCAGCAAGACTGATTAACTCATCTTCACTCATCAGGCTGTTAACCTGATCAGTTAAACCGTTACCAATTGGGATAATATCAGTAACGACCGGCCGCCCCTCCGTCAGTGTACCGGTCTTGTCAATTGCAATGGTATCAATTCCAACTGATTGTTCGATATGGGCTCCGCCTTTGAACAAAATTCCATTTCGTGCAGCATTTGCAATGGCAGAGATAATAGAAGCAGGTGTACTGATGATTAAAGCACAAGGTGAAGCAACAACAAGCACTGTCATCGCCCTGTAGAAAACCGGATCAAAATCCTGATTCAATACCAGCCAGGGAATCAGAATCAGGAATATAACAGCTATTACCACACTGATAGCATAAGTCGGTTCAAACTTCTCAAGAAATCGCTGGGTACTTGCTTTATTTTTTTGTGCTTTCTCTACCAATTCAATAATCTTGGCGAGTGTGGTATCCTTCGAAGGTTTTGTTACTTCGATTTCTATTGCTCCCTGTTCATTGAGAGTGGCGGCAAAGACGGTATCACCAGGTTCTTTTGCTACAGGAACACTTTCACCGGTGATTGCAGATTGGTCAATATTTGTGATTCCCTTAATAATTTTACCGTCAATCGGAATATATTCACCTGGTTTGACAATAATAGTCTGGCCAACTTCCAACTTGTCAACCGGAATAAGCTCTTCTCTGCCATCCGGGTGCCTGACAAGCCCCTGTGAGGGCCGGAGCTCCATCAGGGCATGAATTGCAGTCCGGCTTTTGCCAAGGGCGTAACTCTCAAGAGCACCGCTAAGGGAAAACAGAAAAAGCAGAATAGCTCCCTCAAGCCACTGATTAATGATTGCTGCTCCAATAGCGGCGGTTATCATTAAAAAATCAATATTGATTGCATAATTTTTAAGATCTTTGAGGGTCTCCGTCATCCCCTGGTAACCACCTGACAGGTATGCAATGATATAGAAGATTATGGCAATCTGAGCGGGGATTAAGCCTGTATATTCGGCAATCACACCGAACCCAAGTGCAATTGCACAAATTGCAGTAAGCCAGGTCTTGTATGATTTTTTAAAAGAATCCAGCATGATAGTTTTGTACTCTGAGTATCACGAAATTAAAAAAATGTTTCGTGATAAGATCAATGAATGTAAAAATTGAAATGCTGACATGTTAAACCCAAAATTGTCATTGGAGAAATGATCCCGGCGCGATCGTAGGGACCCGAAGGGCCGCGCAAGCGTGTCGGGATGAGCCAATGATTTGTCGGGGTTAAATCAGGCTGGTACTTTATCAACCCAGGCTGTTGCATCTTTAACCAGGGCTTCGGCCAGTTTTTCATCAGGTGCTTCAGCATAGATTCGCAGTACAGGTTCGGTACCGGATTGCCGGACAAGCAGCCAGGAGCCGTTTTCAAGCCTGTGTTTTATGCCATCGGTAAAATCCCACTCTGTTACTTTTATCCCATTGATGGATGTCAATTTTTTTGATTTACAATAATCGATCATAGCAATTTTTTTATGCTCTTCTGTATGTAAATCATTCCGGTAATAGGCATGATTTCCGAACTCATCAAACAATTCCTGTACCAGTTCGCTCAGTTTCTTACCGGACTTAACCATCATTTCGGTTATCAATAATCCAATGTAAATTCCGTCTCGTTCTGGTATATGGCCTTTAACTGCAATTCCCCCCGACTCCTCTCCTCCAACGAGTACATCTTCACTAATAATCAGTTCAGCAATGTATTTAAACCCGATGGGTGTGATTTTCAGAGGAAAACCATATGCTTCAGCCTGTTTATCAAGCATATCTGTAGTTGAAAATGTTTTGACAATAGTACCCGAATAGGATTTTTTTTCTCTGAGATATTTGGCAAGCAGGCTTAAGATTCTGTGTGAATCTACATATGTACCGTTCTCATCAAACATACTGATTCGGTCTGCATCTCCATCATTGGCAATGCCAACTGCACATCTGTTTGCAGGAATAAAAGACGCCAGTTCTTTGAGGCTCTGTTCAATAGGTTCAGGAGCTACACCCTGGAATGAGGGGTTTATTTCACTATGTAATTCCAGAACCTGATCTCCAAGCAGTTCTTTTACAACCCCCATGCCAGACCCAAACATTGGATCATGGGCAATTTTGATATTGCTTTTTTTAATAGCATTCAGATCGAGAGAACTCCGAAGCATATCCAGGTATAGTGCACTGAGATCAATTTCACGAATCAATCCGGTTTTGAGGTACCATTCAAAATCTTTTGTTTCAGTTTCCTTTGCTGTGGGATTAATTCTCTCTTCCACACTTGCAATTTGATCCGGTGTGGCTGGGCCGCCAAACGGTGCTTTGATCTTAAACCCGTTGTATTCGGGTGGATTGTGGCTTGCCGTGATTACAATTCCGATTGCGTCAAAGGTTTTTGCACCAAGGCTGACGGCGGGTGTGGGTACGATTGAATTGGAAATACGGACTGGTATTTCCATTTCTGCAAATACTGATGCTGAATGTTCCGCAAACCTGCGGCTCATGAATCTTGCATCATAGCCGATCACGACACCATTTTCCGTCACCTCTTCATCAACAATCCACTGTGCAGTAGCTTTGGTTACGATTGCGAGGTTTTTGAAGGTATAATCTTTTGCAATAACGGCTCTCCATCCGTCAGTACCGAACTTGATCTGTTTCATGGGGATAGTAGTAGTCTGATTTGATTATTTATTTTTAAGCTGCTGAATTAAACCAACTCTGCAATACCGGGCACGATATCTATTCGATAACCATCAACTCAGCTTCCAGCTTTAGTTCTTCAGGCAGGTTTGCCTGGATCACATCTTTCAATGCGATGATCATATTTTGTTTCAGATATTTTCTCCCGTATACAAGCCTGACTTTCCTGCTTGGGATTGGGTCGGAAAACTCTTTAATAACAGCATTTGAACAGGTTTTATCAAAATCCCTGACAGCCATACATGGCATAAGTGTCATCCCGAAATTTTGTTCTACGAGTTTCTTTAAAGTCTCCAGGTTTCCGCTTTCAAATTGAATCGGTTTTTTACTCTTCTTATTCTCTTTTTTGCAGAGTTTCATGGTCTGATCGCGAAGACAGTGCCCTTCATTCAGCAGCCAGATATTCTGACTGTCCAGGTCATCAATTGACAATTTGCTTTTGGAGACAAGAGGATGGTCGTGCGAGAGGTAACCGACAAATGGTTCGTTATACAGATCTTCATCATAAATAAAACTCTGATCTGTAGGAGTAGCAATAATCCCCACATCAAGTGTGTCATCAGATAATCCCTGGAGTACATCACGTGTTAGCATTTCTTCAAAGGTCAGTTCTATATCAGGGTATTTCTTAATAAAAGAGTGCAGGAATAATGGGATAAGGTACGGTGCAATGGTTGGGATTACCCCGATTCGAAACTTACCTTTCAGCGTTCCATCTGACGTTCTGGCAATGTCTTCGATTAATTTAGCCTGTTTCAGGATATTGCGAGCTTCTTTTATAATCTGTTCGCCGATATGAGTGGGTGTAACCGGGGTTTTGGAACGGTCAAAAATTTTCACTCCCAACTGTTCTTCCAATTTGTGGATCTGCATGCTTAATGTCGGCTGGGTTACATAAATTTTTTCAGCAGCAGTGGCAAAGTGCCTATAGTCATCTACGGCAACGATATAAGATAACTGTGTTAAGGTCATATTGATGTTTTACATTTTTGCTACATTATAAGAACTTTCACAATTCAAAAGTATAGAACCTTAACAGAAGGATAATTTAATGGATTTTGTTTCAAAAAAGGTGCTGTTAAGCGGGCGCGTTCAGGGAGTAGGTTTTCGCCATTTTACCAGAGTAACTGCAAGAGAATTGAATGTTAAAGGTTGGGTGAGAAACCGGCGCGACGGGAAGGTCGAAACTGTTATACAAGGCGATTCAAAACAAGTGGAAAACATGATCGAGCGGCTTAAGCAAGGCCCCGCTGCTGCCAGGGTGGATGCAGTAGATATTGCTGACACTGATATAAATGAGGCTTTCTCAGTTTTTGAAGTACGAAGGTAAAATTGAACCGGTTCTATACCTGAACGGCAATAAAAAAAGATTGATCCGATTTATGAGGTTATTTATTGCAATACCCCTGCCGGAAGATATCAGGCATGAACTATCTGATTTTCAGGATCATAATTTAAACGTAAGGTGGGTTTCACCGGAACAGATGCATCTGACTTTGAAATTTTTGGGACAGGTAAACAACATTCAAAAAAAACAGGTAACCAAACTGCTGTCAGAAATCAGGTTTGATTCATTTCAAATTGCTNTAAAAGGGTTTGGGTTTTTCCCGGAAAAAGGGTCCCTGCGAGTGTTTTGGGCTGGAATTCAAACGGAAACCCCGGCACTTCATGNATTGCAAAAAAAAGTGGAGAAGGCAGCCCTTGAGATCGGTATTCAAAAAGATAAACATCCGTATATACCACATGTAACCCTTGGAAGAATCAATGATCACTCACTGAAAAAAGCAGATTTAATTCGTCCTGAATCTGAAATTTCGAGCCGAAAATTCACAGTGAAACACTTTAAGCTCTATCAGAGCTTTCTGCAACCTGAAGGGGCCATTCATAAAATATTAAAGGTTTTTCGGAGCAAACAGATGTAAGACTGATTCGGTCGAGGAAGTGCCATTGGGCGCTATCAGAATGTGACTTTAAACAGTAGAAATGAAAAAAATGATCCATCTTTTATTGATCGTAGCGGTTGGCTACATTGCACTCGTGGGATTTCTGTATCTGATGCAGAGCAGCATGATTTTTTTACCTGACAAAAATGTGTCAGTTGATCCGGGAGACATTGGCCTGGATTGGGAAGATGCACGATTTGAAACGGCAGATGGTAAACGTCTGCAGGGCTGGTATATCCCTGGTGCAGATTCCCGGTACGTTCTTTTGTTTTCACACGGAAATGCAGGGAATATTTCACATCGTCTTGGGTTTATCGAAATGCTGCATGAGCGTGGTATCTCCACTTTTATCTATGATTACCGCGGTTATGGAAATAGTGAAGGAAGGCCGACTGAGAAAGGACTTCAAAAAGATATAGAAGCTGCATGGGATCACCTGATCAATAAACTTGGATACAGTTCCGGACAGATCGTTTTATTTGGCAGATCTTTGGGTGGGCCCTTCTCTGCAAAACTTGCCACCAGTATCAATCCGGCTGGCCTGATACTGGAGTCTTCATTTACAAGCGCGAAAGATGTGGCTTCTGATATCTATCCTTTTATTCCTTCTTCCATCCTTCGCTTTCAGCTCGATACGATTAGCTATTTGAGTGATATTCAAACTCCGGTGTTGATTATGCACAGCCGGGATGACGAAATAATTCCATATCACCATGGTGAGGCATTGTTCACAGCAGCACCTGAGCCAAAATATTTTACTGAATTAAGAGGTGGGCATAATGATAATTTTATCGCGTCAGGTGAATTCTATTTTGATGAATTGAGGAACTTCCTGTCTGAACTGGATTGATTTAAAAAACCTGGAAAACATTTGAAAACTAATGTGAAGGTTTCTTTCTTCAAGCCTATATTTGTCTGAATATGAAAACTTATTAGCAATCTAAAAAGCCCCCTCTGCATGTACCTGATTTTTGATACAGAGACGACAGGATTACCCCAGGATTTTTCTGCACCGTTAACTGATTTTGATAACTGGCCTCGCTGTGTGCAACTGGCATGGCAGCTTCACGATCATACAGGAAAGCTGTTATCCAGTAAAAATTTCATCATTCAGCCAGACGGATTTACAATCCCATTCAATGCAGAGAAGGTGCACGGTATATCAACACAGAGAGCTGAAGAAGAGGGTGTGCCGCTGGAAGTAGCGATGGATGCCTTTGGCCGGGATCTTGAGAGAACTGATTTTGTGATCGGCCATAATCTCGATTTTGATCTCAATATTATGGGTTCGGAGTATTTACGTGCCAATCGGGAAAATCCATTTACGGATAAGATACATATAGATACAAAAGATGATGCAACCGATTACTGCAAGCTTCCCGGAGGCCGCGGGAAATATAAATGGCCGACTTTGTCGGAACTACACGAAAAATTATTTGACGTCGGATTTGAAGAAGCACACAATGCTGAAGCTGATGTAGATGCAACAGCTCGCTGTTTCCTTGAACTTGTTCGAATTGGGGTGATACAATTACACTTTCCGCGAGGATATGATGATCTGAACAAGCCGGCCGGTTCCTACATTGATCAGGAACTGTATATGGATACAGTAAGGGATTTAAAAAGCAGAGAAGTACAGAGTGATGATGATAAAAAAACCGGGGTAATTGATCTGCCTAAAGCAGCCGCTGCGGGGAAAAGTAAAGCCCCATATACCCATCTTCATGTCCATTCGCAATATTCCGTTTTACAGGGCACAGCCAGTGTAACGGATCTTGTCAAAAAAGCAAAGGAAGATGGGATGCCGGCTGTTGCCCTGACCGATCTCGGTAACATGTTTGGTATTTTCAAATTTGTAAAAGCAGCAAACAGTGAAGGAATTAAACCGATTGTCGGTTGTGAATGTTATTTCGTTGAGGATCGGCATAAAAAGAAATTTACCCGTGAAAATAAAGACAAAAGATACCAGCAATCTTTTCTTGCAAAAGACATGGATGGATATCGGAATCTTGCGGAGCTCTGTTCACTGGGTTATGTTGAAGGATATTATTACAAATTTCCCAGAATTGACCGGGAAATTGTAGAAACCTACAGAGAGGGCTTGATAACAACAACCGGAGGGTTACTTGGAGAAGTACCTGACCTGATTTTAAACCGGGGGGAGGAGGTAGCTGAAGAAGCATTTCAATGGTGGCATAATCTGTTTGGCGATGACTTTTATGTAGAATTGATGCGTCACGGATTGGAAGAAGAGGAAAGAGTGAATGAAATTTTACTCGGGTTTGCACAGAAATACGGAGTCAAAGTAATTGCTACAAATAATGCATTTTATCTCGACAAGAAAGATGCAAAAGCTCATGATGCACTTCTCTGCATTGATAATGGCGAATTGATCAGTACTCCCATTGGGAAAGGCAGAAATTCACGGTTCGGTTTTCCGAATGATGAATTTTATTTCAAAACACAGGAAGAGATGAAAGCGCTGTTTGCCGACATCCCTGAAGCCATTAGCAATACCGGTGAAATTGTGGAGAAGGTAGAACCCATCGATTTACAGAGAGATGTTATTCTTCCAAATTTCCAGTTGCCCGGAGGATTTGAGAGTGAAGATGATTATTTACGGCATTTAAGTTACGAAGGAGCCCGGCAGCATTACGGTGAGCTTACTGATGAAGTATCAGGCCGTATCGATCACGAGTTGAATATAATTAAGACAATGGGTTTTGCCGGGTATTTTCTGATTGTACAGGATTTTATTGCAGCGGCAAAAAAGATGAATGTATATGTCGGGCCGGGCCGGGGGTCGGCAGCTGGGTCTGTAGTTGCCTACTGTATCGGAATCACCAACATCGATCCATTGAAGTACGATCTGCTTTTCGAACGGTTTTTAAATCCGGAGAGAGTGTCCATGCCGGATATCGATATCGATTTTGATGATGACGGCCGGCAAAAAGTGATCGATTATGTGGTTGAGAAATACGGGAAAGACCAGGTTGCTCACATTATAACATTTGGTACGATGGCAGCCCGTTCGTCGGTTCGGGATGTAGCCAGGGTACTTGACCTCCCTCTGCCTGATGCAGACCGAATCGCGAAAATGGTACCTGAAACCATTGGTATTTCCCTTGAAGAGGCTTTCAATGAGGTCAAAGAACTCCGGGAGATCAAGGAAAAAGATGACCTCGAAGGCCAGACACTTCAGTTGGCTGAAACGCTTGAAGGATCAGTCAGAAACACGGGAATTCATGCAGCAGGTGTGATCATCGCCCCGGATAAACTTACCAATTATATCCCGGTCTGTACAGCGAAAGATGCTGAACTCTATGTAACGCAGTTTGATGGCAAGGTAATTGAAGATGCAGGAATGCTGAAGATGGATTTCCTGGGGCTGAAAACCCTGTCCATCTTAAAAACCGCAATTGAGATGGTGAAGGAAAATCACGGCAAGGAATATCATCTGGATGATATTCCGCTGGATGATCCTAAAACATTTGAATTGTATCAAAGCGGCAGTACCATCGGCACATTTCAGTTTGAATCAGACGGGATGCGTAAATACCTGAAGCAGCTGAAACCAACGGATATAAATGATCTGATTGCGATGAATGCCTTGTACCGGCCGGGCCCGATGCAATTCATCCCCGATTATATCAAGCGTAAACATGGGAATGAATCGGTGAAATATCCGCATGAAGATCTCAGGGGAATACTTGAACCCACATACGGTATTATGATCTACCAGGAGCAAATCATGATGGTGGCTCAGAAAATGGGGGGTTATACACTTGGAGAAGCGGACGTTCTGCGGCGGATTATGGGTAAAAAACAACCTGAATTATTGCCTCCTGAAGAAGAGAAATTCATGAAACAGGCTGTGGAGAAAGGGTATGATAAAGAAACGGCCAAAGATGTGTTTGATAAAATGGCATTGTTTGCCGGTTACGGCTTTAATAAATCCCATTCAGCTGCCTATTCGGTGGTAGCGTATCATACTATGTATTTCAAGGCGAATTACATAGAAGAGTTTATGGCTGCAGTTCTGTGCCATAATATGAATGATATCAAGAAAGTATCCTTTTTCATTGAAGAGTGTCAGCGCATGGGTATTGCCGTTGACCCGCCGAATATAAATACTGCAGAAGGCCGATTCTCAGTTAAAGAAAGCAGGGTGCAATACGGTATGTCTGCGATAAAAGGAGTAGGGTCGGGAGCGATTGAACAAATTGTGGAGGAACGAAATGAGAACGGGCTATTTACTTCGGTTTTTGATTTTGCTTCACGGGTAGATACACGAGTATGTAACCGAAGGACTATAGAAAGCCTCATCCAGGCCGGGGCATTTGATGAACTTCATAATAACAGGGCACAACTGCTCGAAAGCATAGAAGATATTTTGAACTATGCCGCCAGAAAACAGGAAGAGAACAGGTTAAACCAGGTTAGCCTCTTTGGAGATGCAAGTTCAGGAGGGATGGGTATGGCTGAACCGAAACTCAGGGAGTGTGAACCGTGGTCAAACATCATGAGACTAAACAAAGAACGGGACCTGATCGGCTTCTATTTGAGCGGACATCCGCTCGACAGGTACCGGGAAGATATCAGCTTGTTTTCGAGTCATACGCTTGAACCAGCTCAATTGCAAAACCTGAGTAACAAGTCGAATGTGCGGGTTGTTGGAATTATCACTTCCGTAAAAAGAGTTACAGACAGGAAAGGCAGGCCATTTGCTTTTGTGACTCTGGAAGACCTGGCAGGAACGATTGAAGTTATAACATTTAACGATGTTTATGACAGCAATCTCGGAATGATTCAAACCGATACAATCGTAATGGTAGAAGGGCATATAGATACCAGGGATGACAGGCCCAAAATTATTGCAAAATCACTTGAACGGGTAGAGAATTTACGGGAGAAGTATCAGGATCAGCTTCAATTGAATCTTGAAATTGAAACGGAAATGGTATCAAAAGACGATTTGAATCAAATGGCCACTCTTTTTAGCCTGCATAAAGGAAATACACCGATCAAACTGTTGATTCACAGTAAAGAAGCAGAAAAACCGATCCCCATGAATGTGAGAAAATATGTGGTGGAACCCAGCAATGAACTGCTTGGGAGCCTGAGAAGTATAATTGGAGATGAGTCGGTCGGCTTGATCAGGTCATCCGGATAGATAATCTATTATAATCAATCAGATAGCTAAAAGTGATATGATCTAACGGTATGAAACTGCTATCTTTTCAATTGAAAAACAGAAATCAAATCATTTTTGGAAAAAATATTGTTACTAAAGTGACATGAAATTTATATAACCATTAAGATTTTCAATTCAAAATAGATTAAATAAAAAACGTTATGTCAAAACCAATAGAATTTACAGACAGCAATTTTGCGGAAGAAGTAGAAGAATCAAATAACCCGGTTCTTGTAGATTTCTGGGCAGAGTGGTGTGGCCCATGCCGGATGGTAGGGCCGGTTGTTGAAGAATTAGCCGGTGAATACGAAGGAAAGGCAAAAGTCGGTAAAGTGAATGTAGATCACAACCCGGAAGTTTCAGTGAAATACGGTATAAGAAGCATTCCCTCACTATTGATTTTCAAAGATGGTGAAGTTGTGGATCAGATCATAGGAGCAGTTCCCAAAAATCATATCAAAGAAAAACTGGATGCACAGTTGGTGTAAGCCGGGGAGGGTTAGCCTGAATAACTGTGAGATATCCGGATTAACGGTAGGATCTTCATACATTCATAAAAAAAAGTTCAAACTTTTTAGTGAGTCTTACGTCTAATAAAGCGTATTCCCATCTATAAGTATGAAATGAAAGTGTTTGTTTAGTTGAGGTCACTTATTCAAATCACTTAATTCGTACCTATCGGAAGGCGATTCATTGGAATCGCCTTTTTTTTTTGGGGACAATTTGAAGTCATTATAGAATCTATAGAGATACATTTTTTTGCAATTTAATCGTTGCCAATTAGAAACTAAGTCTTAATTTTAGCCGTTCTGTGTTAAAGGAATTCAATGCATCTGCAATTTTATGAATAAAGTTGTTAAACGAGTACTTACAATATCAATAATACTGTTGGTTTTTAGTGCACTCGCCTGGCCGAAAGTAAAGCCACTGATAAGTTCACCTTCAAATGATCTTTCGGAGAATGAAAGTGTGCAGCAAAATTTGCTGAATGTGGAAGGCGTAGTAATGGAGTATGAACAGCTTGAAGACAAAATTTTTACTACAGGAACGGTACAGGCTAACGAAGTGGTTGATTTGCGATCAGAAATTGCGGGGAAAATTACTGATATCCTTTTTGAGGAAGGCCGGGCTGCTGAACAAGGCCAATTATTGGTGAAGATCAACGACAGTGAACTCCAGGCGCAGCGCCGGCGCGCGCAATTTCAGTTAAACCTTGCTGAGCAGAGAGAGCAGCGCCAGGAACGTCTGCTCGAGCGTGGTGGAATTAGTCAGGAAGAGTATGATGCAACAGTAAATGAAGTGAATGTATTAATCTCTGAACTTGATCTGATCGACGCACAAATTGATAAAACAGAAATCCGGGCTCCTTTTGAGGGAATGATTGGGTTGAAATTTGTGAGTACCGGAAGTTTGATTTCATCAGATACGCATATCGCAACATTAAACGACATTGATCCTGTAAAAATCGATTTCTCAATTCCTGAAAGATATTTTACCCGTGTTCATGTGGGAGACAAAATTCAATTCACTGTACAAGGTAACGATTCAACATTTGTCGGGGAAGTTTATGCGATTGAACCAAGAATTGATGCACAAACCAGAACTTTGCAGATTCGTGCATTAAGCTCTAATCCCGATGGAATTTTGGTACCTGGAGCATTTGCAAATATTGAATTGATTCTTGAATCAGTGGATGATGCTTTAATGCTGCCGGCAATTGCGGTTATTCCGGAACTCAACAGGCAGAAAGTTTTCAGGTATGAAAATGGGTCAGTCACCCAGGTGGATGTGACGACAGGCATTCGAACTGATCGTGCAGTCAGGGTGATTGACGGTGTTGCACTGGGCGACACCATCTTAACCACCGGCCTTCTTCAGGCCAGGGAAGGTATGGGTGTTCAACTAACTAATGTACGCAAATCCAGTGAACGATGAGTTTAACATCTCTTAGTATCCGCAGGCCGGTACTCGCTTCGGTAATGTCAATCGTTATCGTGCTCTTTGGAGTGATTTCTTTTTTTATGCTTGGTGTCAGGGAATATCCGGCTGTAGACCCGCCCGTTGTTACCGTTCGAACCGATTATGTCGGTGCCAGTGCTGATGTGGTTGAATCACAGATTACCGAGCCGCTTGAAGAATCTCTGAATGCGGTATCAGGCATCCGAACTCTTTCGTCGGTTAGCAGAGAAGGTGCAAGTACGATTACGATTGAGTTTAATGTAGATATGGACCTGGAGGCAGCAGCAAATGATGTTCGTGACCGGGTTTCCCGTGCACAGCGTATGCTTCCGGCTGATGCAGAACCACCAACGGTTACCAAAGCAGATGCTGATGCAACACCGATCATTTTTCTAAATGTTAACAGCGATCAGCGGGACCTGCTCGACCTCACATCTATTGCTGAGAATATTTTCAAAGAGCGTCTTCAGACCATTGAAGGAGTTAGCGAAATTCGTATTTGGGGTTCCCGTCAATATGCCATGAGGCTCTGGATGGACCCGTTGAGGCTTGCAGCTTACCAGCTTACACCTCTGGATGTGTTGAATGCACTGAACAGGGAAAATGTGGAATTGCCTTCCGGCAGAATTGAAGGGTTTACGACTGAACTCACAGTCAGGACTATGGGGCGTATGACAACCCCTGAAGAGTTTAATAACCTGATTATTTCAGAAACAGGCGGGAACGTAGTCCGCTTCAGGGATATCGGCCGTGCTGAGCTTGGTGCCCAGAATGAGCGTACTGTTCTAAAACGAAATGGTATACCGATGGTTGGTGTGGTGGCCATTCCGCAACCGGGTTCCAATCAGCTTGCGATAGCAGAAGAATTTTTCGAAAGGGTAGAACGGATCAAAGCGGATTTACCGGAAGATGTAGTGATTGCCACCGGCTTTGATACCACAGAATATATCCGGGATTCCATTTCAGAGGTTCAGCAAACTATTTTTATCGCCTTTGGACTTGTGATACTGATTATCTTCCTGTTTTTAAGGGATTGGAGGACCACCCTGATACCTATTATTACCATTCCAATTGCACTTATTGGAACATTCTTTGTGATGTACCTGGCCGGTTTTTCCATCAATGTGTTAACACTGCTTGCTATCGTGTTATCCATTGGCCTTGTGGTTGATGATGCGATTGTTGTTCTGGAAAATATCTATGCAAAACTGGAAATGGGCCTGCCTATCATCGAGGCTGGAATTCTCGGCTCTAAAGAGATCTTTTTTGCGATTATTGCTACGTCACTT
>SL_3KL_010_SEDDRAFT_10001573_pt1 | contig 20828 bp, 19 predicted proteins | sample SodLakKL_010_SED_2_FD_10381 | JGI IMG/M metagenome (IMG submission 10381) | reverse complement strand
TCACGGGCTACATCTCTTTTTATTGAAAGCGGCCAATACTTCGATCGGACCACTCTATTCCTATCTCTATACAGTGATCTTATGCCAGCTTATGAATACTTTTTTATTAAGGGCTTTGCGCCATTCCGCGATCAACTGCTACAGCATAATTCCTTTATTGGACAGGAAGTCAATGTCCTTTGGCCTGGAGGCTCAATAAAAGGATTTGCCTGCGACCTGAATGCAGATGGAGCCTTGATAATTAAAGATAACAAGGGAAATACACAGGTCATTAATTATGGTGAAATCAGGTAAAAAAATAACAAAGACACCTTCACTAAGCAAACTAACCATTACCGCTTTGTTTACTGCCCTGATCGCCATCCTGGCCCAGTTTGCTATACCTGTACCTTTCAGCCCGGTCCCTTTTACCGGACAGGTAATCGGAGTACTGATTGCCGGATCACTTTTAGGAAAAAGGTCCGCTCTTTTATCAATCACCGCTTACCTCTTGCTGGGCGCAGCAGGAGCACCGGTATTTTCCCTTGGCCGCGGTGGACTGCACATGCTTACCGGGCCAAGCGGAGGCTATCTATGGGGATTCATTCCCGCTGTTTACATAATAGGACTGATCGTGGAGCATTCCAGGCCTCTATCGCTTTACAAAATGACTGCTTCCATGCTTTTAGCCCTCAGTTTTATTTACCTGTTTGGAGCCCTACAGCTTAGTTTGATCATGCAGTATTCCCTTGGCCAGGTGCTGGCTGTCGGAGTTTTACCTTTTATCCCACTGGATCTGCTTAAAGTAATCATGGCTATTTTCCTGAGCTTACAGATCAAAAAAAGCCTGCATCAAAACAAGCTCGATCATCTCTTCATGTCATTGGGCTAATTCTTCCTGGGCCAGTAAGGCTGCCCCTAAAGCACCGGCAATTTGCGGTTCGGGGGGGACTATCAGTTTGGTGGATAACTTTTCGTTTAAGGCTTTAACAACTGCACTGTTCTTGGCCACACCGCCGGTAATCATTACCTTTTCCACCAATCCGACCCGGCGGACCAGTCCGGAAGTACGGTCGGCTATGGACTGATGTAAACCAAGGGCAATATCTTCCCTGGGCAAACCCTGGGCAATTAAGGAAACCACTTCCGATTCGGCAAAAACGGTACACATGCTGCTGATAGAAACTACGTTTTTAGCCTGATCACTTAATTCAGCCAGCTTATCCAGTTCAACTTCAAGGGCCTGGGCCATAACTTCAAGAAATCGACCTGTTCCAGCGGCACATTTATCGTTCATTGCAAAATCAAGCACCCGCCCTTTTTCATTAAGCAGGATTACCTTGCTATCCTGGCCTCCAATATCAACTACCGTGCGAACAGAAGAATCTAAAAAATGTGCTCCCCGGCCATGACAGGTAATTTCAGTGATCCGTTTATCAGCATAGTCAATGCTTATCCGCCCATAGCCTGTAGCCACTATATATTCCAGGTCAGAACGATCTAGCCCCGAAGCATCGAGAGCTTCTTTCATGGCTTTTTCAGCGATTTTCTTACTGTTTGCACCCGTTGGCAATATAACAGAATGAAGAACTTTGCTATTATCCATAATAACGACTTCTGCAGTTAATGATCCAATGTCAATTCCAGCTACAGGCATGCTAATACCTCCAAAATTATTATTGCAGTCAATGAGGAAGCAGGCTTTTTATCGCCTGCCAGAGCTGATCACGGCCCGAGCCAATTCGGGCCGAAAAAGGTAATAAAAATTCTTCTTCGAACAGGCCAAGCTTACCTTTAATCACTTCCAGCTGCCTGAGCAGTGCTCCCCGTGACAATTTGTCTGCTTTTGTAGCTACAGTAACCCGGGGAATACTGTGCATGCGCAACCATTCAGCCATAAGCCGATCATCTTCAGTCGGTTCATGCCGACAATCAACAAGATGCACGCAACCGTAAAGATTGGCCCTTCCTTCCAGGTATTCTTCAATTATTGGAGCCCAGCGCTCCTGCTCTTTTTTGGAAACCCTGGCATAACCATAACCGGGCAAATCAACAAAACAGAAATTATTATTGAGAAGGTAAAAATAGAGTCCCCGGGTTTTGCCGGGAGTAGAACTGGTCCGGGCCAGGTTTTTTCTTCCGATTAAATTGTTTATCAAAGATGATTTTCCTACATTTGAACGGCCAAGAAAAGATATCTCTGGTAAATCCCAGCCTGGAAATTCCTGAACACGGTAGGCGCCGGCTTTCAACTCTGCCTTTTTAATCTTCACGGATTCACCTTTTAATATTATTAGTGACGGATCGAAGAATCCTGGTCACTTTCCGGCAAATTGAGATTAACATCTTTAACTTCATTTTCCTGCAAATCACATTTAACACTGTCAGCTGGTTCAGCCAAAGCCGTCTCCAATACTTCGTCCATGTGCTCAACCATTTTAACCTCAATTTTTCGCCGTACGTTCTGGGGTATGTCACTCAAGTCCCGGCGGTTTTCTGCCGGCATAATCATATACTTGATGCCCGCACGGTGGGCCGCAAGCATTTTTTCTTTTACTCCCCCTACGGGTAAAACCCGGCCGCGCAGGGTAATTTCTCCAGTCATAGTTACATCATTTCTAACCGGCACCCTGGTAAAAGCAGAAGCAAGCGCCGTGGCCATGGCTATCCCTGCCGATGGGCCATCTTTCGGTATAGCTCCTTCTGGAACATGAATGTGAATATCTACTTCCTCGTAAAAGTTTTTCTCAAGACCCAGGGCATCGGCCCTGGAACGGATATAACTCATGGCCGCCTTGGCCGATTCCTGCATTATCTCACCTAGCTGACCGGTAAGAGTCATTTTTCCCTTGCCTTTCATCAGCGTTACCTCGATTGAAAGTAAATCTCCGCCACTTTCAGTCCAGGCCAGGCCGGTAGCCACCCCGATTTCATTTTCCTTTTCAGCTGAACCAAAACGGTAACGCGGAATACCCAGGTACTTTTGCAAATTATTGCTGGTCAACTTAATCAGTTTCTTACGCTCTTTAACTACTTCCCGGGCAACTTTTCGGCAGATAGCAGAAATGTTTCTTTCTAAATTACGTACTCCCGCTTCGCGAGTATATTCTCTTATGATCCGGCGTACAGATCCTTCAGATATCTCCAGGTTTTCTTCTTTAAGTCCATTTTCTTTTAGCTGCTTGGGAATTAAAAATTGACGGGCGATCTCCACCTTATCTTCTTCTGTATAACCGGGGATATGGATTAATTCCATCCTGTCCATCAAGGGTTGAGGAATATTAAACGAAGTATTACCGGTAGTAATAAACATAACCTGGGAAAGATCATAAGGAACCTCAATATAATGATCACTGAATGAATTGTTTTGTTCAGGATCAAGCACTTCCAGCAATGCCGACGAAGGATCTCCCCTGAAGTCTGTAGACATCTTATCGATTTCATCCATCAAAAAAACCGGGTTCTTTGATTTAGCCTCGCGCATCCCCTGGATAATCCGTCCCGGGAGGGCACCTATGTAAGTACGCCGGTGACCCCTAATTTCAGCTTCGTCACGCACCCCTCCCAGGGAAATACGTACAAAATTACGTTCAAGGGCCCGGGCCACAGATTTAGCCAGTGATGTTTTGCCTACCCCGGGAGGTCCGATCAGGCAAAGAATCGGTCCTTTAAGTTTGTCGGCCAATTGCCGCACGGCAAGGTACTCGATAATCCGCTCTTTTACCTTTTGCAATCCATAGTGATCTTCATCCAGTATTTCCTCGGCCAGATCCAGGTCCAGGCGATCATCAGTTTCCACAGACCAGGGCAATTCAAGCAGCCAGTCAAGATAAGTCCTGATAACTATCCCCTCGGCTGCTGCGGGAGGCATTTTCTCCAACCTGTCAGCTTCTTTAAGTGCTTTTTCCTCTACTTCTTGAGGAAGCTGGGCTTCAGCAATTTTTTCGCGGTACTCTTCAGCTTCAGCCCCTCTTTCATCTTTTTCACCCAGTTCTTTTTGTATGGCTTTCATCTGCTCCCGTAAGTAGTACTCTTTCTGGGTTTTTTCCATCTGTTTACGAACCCGAAGATTGATCTTCTGTTCAATTTCCTGTATTTCTTTTTCCCTGATTATGATTTCATTTAACTTTTCCAGGCGTTCTATCGGATCAATTGCTTCCAGAATGGCCTGCTTTTGCTCGATCTTCATACTCAGGTGAGAAGCAATGACATCAGCAAAACGGCCGGGTTCTTCAATATCGGAAACGGTAGCAAGAGTTTCAGGGGGGACTTTACGGTTGATCTTAATGTACTGTTCAAACTGGTTAAGCAGACTCCGCATCTGTGCTTCTACTTCCTGGGTTTTATGCTTATCATCCTCAAGGATAGTTACATCCACTTCAAAAATAGATTCTTCGGCATAAAACTTTAAAATCTTAGCCCGGCTCAACCCTTCTACCAAAACCCTTATATTCCCACCGGGCAGTTTAATCATCTGTTTTATCCAGGCTACCGTGCCCACATCATGGAGGTCATCTTCACTCGGTTCGGCCACCTTGGCATTTTTTTGTGTTACCAGCACGATACGATTATCGTTCATCATAGAACGATCAAGGGCGGAAATAGATCTCTCCCGTCCGACATCAAGATGTAAAACCATACTCGGAAATACCAGCACTCCCCGCAGGGGCAGCACCGGTAGTTTTTCTTTTTTTGCCATTAGTTAAAACCACCTTCATAATTTACAAGTTAAAGCGAGAAGCTCAGGTTTTAACTATTCGCTTCCCGCTTATTAATATCCTTTAAGTTGTTAGGATTTCTATCTGCCCAAGCCCGATAATCTTGATTAAAAGTGTTTCAGGCTGTCTCTTCTTTCTTTTTGCGTTTTTCCCTGGTTACCAGGATCGGGGCATCGCCATTAAGAACAACTTCCCTGGTAATAATACATTTTTCGATATCTTCCCGGGAAGGCAGTTCATACATCACGTTTAGCAGGACTTCTTCCAATATAGCCCGTAAACCCCTGGCTCCCGTATTCCTGTTCATGGCCTCATCAGCTATGGCCTGCAGGCTGTTTTCTTTAAATTCAAGGGTAACCCCGTCTAATTCAAAGATTTTCTCATACTGTTTGGTTAAAGCATTGCGCGGTTCTTTTAGGATACGAACAAAAGATTCTACATCCAGCGGATCAAGGGTGGCAATCACAGGTATTCTGCCTACAAATTCAGGGATCAAACCATATTTTAGCAGGTCCTGGGGTAAAATTTGCTTCAATATCGCGCCCAGGTTTTGATCCTCCGGGGTAAGAACTTCGGCACCAAATCCGATTCCCTTGTTGCCAACACGATTCTGGACTATCTTTTCCAGCCCGTCGAATGCTCCACCGCAAATAAACAGGATATCGGTTGTATCGATTTGCATGAATTCCTGGTGGGGATGTTTGCGACCACCCTGGGGTGGCACACTGGCTACCGTGCCCTCTAAAATCTTTAAAAGGGCCTGTTGAACGCCTTCACCGGAGACATCCCGGGTAATGGAAGGATTGTCCGTTTTACGGGCAACCTTATCGATTTCGTCAATATACACAATCCCTTTTTCCGCTTTTTCCAGATCATAGTCGGCTGCCTGGATTAGCTTCAGCAGGATATTTTCAACATCTTCACCAACATAGCCGGCTTCTGTCAGTGAGGTGGCATCGGCTATGGCAAAAGGCACATTCAATATTCTGGCCAGGGTCTGAGCCAGCAGTGTTTTACCAACACCGGTCGGGCCAATAAGGACTATGTTGCTTTTTTGCAGTTCAACATCTTCCACTTTCTGGGCAGCATTAACTCTTTTATAATGGTTATATACGGCCACGGACAGGCTTTTCTTGGCATGCTCCTGTCCAATGACGTATTGATCGAGCACTTCATTAATATCCTGCGGTTTGGGCAGTTCAACAAAACCTAAATCTGTATCTTCTCCTATCTCTTCTTCAATAATCTCGTTACATAATTCGATACATTCATCGCAGATATAGACCCCCGGGCCGGCAACCAGTTTACGCACCTGCTCCTGGGTCTTGCCGCAAAACGAGCATTTTAATTGTCCTTTTTCTTCACTAAACTTAAACATCAGGAGAAATCACCTCGAATCTGCTGTTAGCTTCTATCAATCAGGATGTCATCAATAATACCATATTTCTTAGAATCCTCAGCTGACATAAAAAAGTCACGGTCTGTATCCCTGGCAATAGTTTCAACAGGTTGCCCGGTATGATCAGACAGAATTTCATTTAAGGTTTCACGAACCTTCAGTATCTCCCGGGCATGTATATCAATGTCTACTGCCTGCCCCTGGGCGCCTCCAGCAGGCTGATGAAGCATTATCCTGGAATGGGGCAGGGCAAAACGCTTACCCTTTTCTCCCGCCGCAAGCAGTACAGCGCCAAAACTGGCCGCCAGGCCGACACAAATGGTCGTAATATTTGGCTTTACATATAACATTGTATCATAAATAGCCATCCCTGCATAAACCGATCCGCCGGGAGAATTAATATAAAGGCTGATATCTTTTTTCGGATCTTCCGATTCCAGAAAAAGCATCTGGGCTACAATCAAATTAGCTACATTATCATCTATCGGGCTGCCCAGGAAAACTATGCGATCCTTAAGCAGGCGCGAATAAATATCATACGCCCTTTCACCTCGGCTGGTCTGTTCAACAACCATCGGTACCAATACACTCATTACATTTTATCCTCCCTCTATATCTTCTTTTTTTTCTTATTTCGCTCTATTTTTCTTCGCTCTCTTCAGTATTCTCATCTACATTCTTTTCACTGCTTGATTCTTTTTTGGCCTTATTTTTATTTTTGGTCTGTTCTTTTTCCTGTTCGCTTTTCACCAGAGTTATTTCAGCCTGATCAACGATCAAATCAATTGCTTTTCGGATACGCATTTCTTCACGGATTACCGGCAGGCGTCCCTGCTGCTCAAGGATGCCTTTAATCCGGTCAGGTTGATCATCATACGTTTTGGCAATACCGGCAATCTTTTCTTCTACTTCGCTGTCATCAACCGTAATTCCTTCTTTTTTTACAATTGCGTCGAGAACAAGATTAGCCTTAGTTCTTTTTTCCGCTTCCGGACGATTCTGTTCCCGCATCTCTTCCATGCTTTTACCGGAAAGCTCTAAAAACTGATCCAGCCCCAAACCCTGCTGGCGTAAATAGCTCTCCATATCCCCGATCATCCGATCAATCTGCCGTTCGACAAGGACTTCCGGTAGTTTCACAGTGGAAGCATTGGTAACTTTTTCAATTAAAGACTCTTCCAGCTTTGATTTTGACTGTTCCTCAGCATTTTTAAGCATTTTTTCTTTCAAATCGGCTTTCATTTCATCAAGAGTTTCCAGTTCGCTGATTTCTTTTACAAAATCATCGTTCAGCTCGGGAAGCTGTTTCTCCTTGATTTGTTTCATTTTAACCTGAAAAACAGCCTCCTTGCCGGCCTGCTCTTCACTTCGATAATTTTCAGGAAAGGTTACCTTAACCTCTATTTCTTCATCCGGTTTGACCCCGATCAACTGTTCCTCAAACCCCGGGATAAATGATTTTGACCCTAATTCTAAGGAGTGGTCTTCTGCTTCGCCGCCTTCAAAAGGCTCACCATCTATATATCCTTTAAAATCTATCGTAACCAGGTCGCCTTCCCGGGCCGGTTCGTTTTCCCGGGGCACCAGGCGGGCATTTTGCTCCCGCAGCATATAAATATGATGATCAACCTGCAAATCATCAATTTTTACCTCTTCCTGCTCTGCTTTCAATCCCTTGTAATCACCCAGTTCTACTTCCGGCAAAACCTCGACTACTGCATTAAATAAAAGGGGTTTTCCCTCTTCAACCTGGACGAGTTCAAACTCGGGCTGGTTAATCGGGTCGATATCGGCTTCTTCTAAAGCCTGTTCATAGGCAGGAGGAACGAGCTCTTCAAGGGCATCTTCATGCAGCACTTCCGGACCGAAGCGGGATTCCAGGATCCGGCGGGGCACCTTTCCCTTGCGAAAACCGGGCAGGTTGATTTTTTTAACCACTTTGCGATAGGCCTTGGCCAGGGCGGTGTCAACATCCGGCGCAGCAACCTCTACCTCCAGCTTTATTTTATTATCCTCTATTTTTTCCCAGCGGTTTAACATATTTGCTCCTTTCATAACTAATCAGATCTATATCTTAACCCATACTCAAATTTTATAGGAAACACAGGTTAAAATTAAAAAAGCCTTATATACAGGCGCTAAAACATTTACATATTAACATAGAAAATTTATTGTTACAACATTAACCATAAAAATTCAACTTTAATACTATCTTGATCCTGCCCATTGTTCCTCCGCCTGCTTTTTCTTTTAATTTAAATAAATTTATTTAATTTTGCTATAAATGTTGATCATTATCTCAAAATATTATACAATAAATAAACCGAATGAGTCTTCATTCATTGACAACCTCTTGTATTGTTTTTACTTTGTAATCCTGGAGGTTCAATTGGCCAAAAGAAGCGGAGAAAAACACCAGTTAATCCTTGAAGCGGCGGTAAAAACCTTTGCCCGCACCGGTTATCACCGCACCCGGATTGCTGATATCGCCCGTGAAGCCAAAGTGGCAGATGGAACTGTCTATATTTATTTTAATAATAAGGAAGATATTTTAATCTCTCTTTTTCAGAGCCTGATGAACCGCTTTGTGGAAGAACTAATAAGCGAACTGGACCGCTGCCGGAATCCCAATGAAAAACTGGACACAATTATCAACTATCACCTGACTACCCTGGGAAACAAGCCGGAACAGGCAAAGGTTACCCAGATAGAATTGAGGCAAATTGACCAGACCATCAATGAAGGAATTTCCAAACCGCTTTTAAGTTATTTTCAAATAATTGAGGAGGTGATTGAAGAAGGTAAAAAACAGGGGCTTTACCGGCGCAGTCTTAATACAAGAACAGCCCGCAAAGTTGTTTTCGGCGCTATAGACGAAGTCGTAACCTGCTGGGCCATGTCCAGTAAGCCTTATAACCTTATTGACTTAAGAAAACCTGTATTTGAACTGTTGGTAAAGGGCCTGCAGTAACAAGTTATATAAGCACTCCTCTTTTTAAAGATGATCAAGACTGATTAATTTCACGAAGGAGGTATTTAGATGGCCTTGAAAGAAATCAAAAAGGCTGCTGTCCTGGGCGCCGGCGTTATGGGCGCCACCATTGCCGCTCACCTGGCCAATGTGGGCATACCGGTTTTATTGCTCGACATTGTCCCCCGTGAGCTAACCCCGGAAGAAGAAAAAAAGGGGCTGACCTTGGAAAGCCCCGAAGTCCGTAACCGCCTGGCTAACAATGGTAAAAATGATCTGCTCAAGCAAAGATTGAACCCCTTTTACAGTAAAGCATATGTTGACCGTATCTCGACCGGTAACTTCGAAGATGATATGAACAAATTAAAAGAAGTTGACTGGATTATCGAAGTTATCGTTGAAAACATGGATATCAAGAAGAAAGTCTTCAAACAAGTGGAGGATAACTGGATTGAAGGAACCATCGTTTCATCGAATACATCGGGCCTTTCCATTAATGAAATGGTCTCCGACAATTCACCGGAATTTCGCAAGTATTTTCTGGGAACCCACTTTTTTAATCCCCCGCGCTACATGAAACTGCTGGAACTTATCCCCTGCAATGATACATCAAAAGAAGTTTTAGACAGCATGCACCGTTTCTGTGAACGATCCCTCGGTAAAGGAGTAGTCTATGCCAAGGATACCCCCAACTTTATCGCCAACCGGATCATCACATACGCCATGATGCATATAATCAAACTGATGCAGCAAGAAAACATGAGCATCGAAGAGGTGGATACGATCACCGGACGACCAATGGGGCATCCCAAGAGCGCCTCATTCCGCACCCTCGACATGGTCGGTCTCGACACCTTTTGCCACGTAGCCAACACAGTCTACAACAAAACCAGCGATCCGGATGAAAAAGAGAGCTTTAAAGTCCCCGACCTGTTAAACAAAATGGTCGAAAATAATATGCTCGGTGATAAAACCAAACAGGGTTTCTATAAAAAAATCAAGGGTGAGAGCGGCTCGGAAATCAAGACCCTGGACTACGAAAAATTTGAGTATCGGCCCCAGGAAAAAGCCCGTTTTGAAATCCTTTCCAAAACCAAGCAGGCCGGCTTAGAAGATGGTTACAAAATGCTGGTCGAATCTGACGACAAGGCCGGTATATTTGCCTGGAATATGACCAAGCGTCTGCTCCTCTACACCGCCAGGTTAATCCCTGAGATTGCCGATGATATCGTTAATATCGACCGGGCCATGCGCTGGGGCTTTAACTGGCAGCTGGGGCCCTTTGAAACCTGGGATATAATCGGGGTTAAAGAAAGCGTGGAGCGGATGAAGAACGAAGGCGAAGAAATCCCGGCCAATGTTGAAGAAATGCTCCAAAAGGGCTTTGAAAGCTTTTACAGGGAAGACGATAAAGGAAACCTTTCCTATTACGATTTCGAAACCAAAGACTACAAGCCGGTGCCGATCAGCCCCGAGGTGATCAGCCTGCCTGCTTTGAAGAAACAAAGCAAATTAATCAAGGGCAACGACGACGGCAGCCTGGTGGACCTGGGCGACGGGGTCTGCTGCCTGGAACAGCACAGCCCGCAGCAGGCTTTATCACCCCAGTTCTGGGAATTTATCCACGAAGCCCTGGAAGAAGCCGAGAAAAACTATATCGGTATGGTGGTCGGGAACCATGCCAATAATTTCTGCGTCGGGGCCAACGTGGCCATATTGATGATGGCCGCCCAGTCAGGAGATTGGGATATGGTTGACAGCGCCGCCAAAAAACTCCAGGACGGCCTGATGGCCATGAAATATTCATCAATTCCCGTCGTCACCGCTCCCCACCAGATGACTCTCGGTGGAGGGTTGGAAGTAGCCATGCACGGCGACCGCATGCATGCCGCTGCTGAGACCTACATGGGCCTGGTAGAAGTCGGTATGGGATTGCTGCCCGGCGGGGGAGGAAATAAAGAGTATTTGATCCGTTTCACCGAAGGCCTTAAGGATGATGTAAAAACTGACCGGCTGCCTTATGTCCAGAAAGCATTCGAAGCAATTGCTATGGCCACGGTGGCTACCAGTGCCCGCCATGCCCAGGAGCTCGGCTTCATGAGACCAACCGATAAGGTAACCGTAAACCAGGACCATCTGCTTCATGATGCCAAAAACACCGTCCTGGCCATGGTGCTGGAAGGCTATGAAGCTCCAAAACCAAAACAAATCAAAGTCCTTGGCGAATACGGCGTGGCCACATTTAAAACCGGGGTACAGAACATGCTTTGGGGTGGCTACATAACCGAACATGAACAGAAAATCGCCAACGAAATAGCCTTTGTAATCAGTGGCGGTAATATAAAACCCGACTCGTTTGTCAGTGAACAGTACCTCCTGGATATCGAAAGAGAAGCTTTCCAAAGGCTTCTCGGAGAAGAGAAAACCCAGGAGCGTATCAGCCATTTCCTGACCACGGGCAAACCTTTACGTAATTAAAAATACTACAAAAGGAGGTTAATAATATGAAAGAAGCTGTTATTGTTTCCACTGTTCGAACAGCTATCGGCAGAGCGCCACGAGGTTCGCTGCGCTTTACCCGTCCTGACTACATGGCCTCAGTAGCTTTCAAAGAAGCAATTACCAGGGCCAAGGGCCTGGACAGTGCCGAGGTTGAAGATGTGATCATTGGCTGTTCTTTTCCGGAAGCTGAACAGGGTTTGAACATAGGACGAATGGTAGCCCTTGAGGCCGGGTTCCCGGACAGCGTGCCCGGTCAGACCGTTAATCGTTATTGTGCCTCGGGATTGCAGGCTATTGCCCTGGCCGCCGAAAGGATTATGTGCGGATTTGCCGATGTAATTGTAGCCGGCGGAGTGGAAAGTATGAGCATGGTACCAATGGGCGGTAATAAACTTACCCCGAGCCCGGGGATGGTTGAAAACCGTATTGAAGCATATACTCCCATGGGCATTACTGCAGAAAACGTTGCTAACCGCTTTAACATTTCCCGGGAAGAACAGGACCAGTTCGCTCTGAGCAGCCATCAAAAAGCTGCGACGGCCATAAAGGAAGGCCGTTTCAAAGAACAAATAGTCCCCCTGAAAATTGTCGATCGTTCGGTGGGACCGGATAATAAAATTGTGGAAAAAGAAAAGACCTTCGAGGTGGATGAAGGAGTCCGTCCCGATACCACCCTGGAAGCTCTGTCCAGGCTGCGCCCTGCTTTTCATGCCAGGGGCAGTGTTACGGCCGGCAACTCTTCCCAAACCAGCGACGGGGCTTCAGCATCAGTTGTTATGTCTGCTGAAAAAGCGGCTGCTTTAGGTTTAAAACCAATAGCTGTCTTCCGGGGGTATAGCGTCGCCGGGTGCCCCCCTGAAATAATGGGTATCGGACCGGCGGTAGCCATTCCAAAACTGATGAAACAGACCGGAAATAATATTGAGGATATCGACTTATTCGAATTGAATGAGGCTTTTGCCTCGCAGGCCCTCTACTGTATACGCGAATTGGGCTTGGATGAGGAAAAAGTCAATGTAAACGGAGGGGCAATCGCCCTGGGACACCCCCTTGGTTGCACAGGAGCAAAGCTAACCTCCACCCTGCTTCATGAAATGGAACGGAGTAATTCCCGTTTCGGAGTAGTTTCAATGTGTATCGGAGGGGGCATGGGTGCAGCCGGTCTTTTCGAGCGCGCTTAAACCCTCCAAAAATAATCAAAAATAAAAATAATCATCATTATATTAAAGGGACATAAAGCTTAATGCCGAAGTCGTTTTATGGTATTATAAAGCTGTAGTGTCCCTTTTTACAATTAAGAAGAATACCTGGCACACCCTGAGGATGAGAGAATGACTCCATTAGAAGAACTGCAAAAAAGGATCCAGAAGCTGCAGGAGACCATGCAGCAAGATAATATTGGCGGAGCCTTATTAGTACAACGCGCTGACCTCTTTTACTTTAGCGGTACAGGACAAAACGGGCACCTTTTCATCCCGGCAAAAGGAGATCCGATCCTGGTTGTCAAAAAATCGGTGATCCGGGCCCGGCAGGAAAGCCAGTTAAATAACATTATCCCTTTCAGCAATTGGGATAACCTGATCGACCTGATCAGGCAGGCAATACCAACCTCATCCAAGCTCGGGCTTGAACTGGATGTCCTTCCGGCAAATTTGTTTTTACGCTATCAAAAAATGCTGGAAGGTTACCAGGTCATTGATATCTCCGAGAAAATACGCCAGATTAGAGCAGTAAAATCTAACTATGAAATCGGACAGATGGAAGAAGCCGCTAAAATCAGCACAGCTGTTTTTAACCATGCTCGAAATATTATCAGGGAAGGTTTAACTGAAGTGGAACTGGCCGGAAACCTGGAATTTCATGCTCGTACACTCGGCCACCAGGGAGCGGTTCGGGTGCGCAGTTTTAACCAGGAACTCTATTATGGCCATATCCTGACCGGCGAAAACTCTGCTCTAGTAAGTTTTTTTGACAGTCCAACCGGTGGTTCCGGCCTTAACCCATCTTTTCCACAGGGGGCCGGTGCAGCGATCATCCGGCAAAACGAACCGATTCTGATTGACTTTGTTAGTGTGCTGAGAGGCTACATGGTTGATCAAACCCGGATCTTTTGCCTGGGTCAGCTGCCTTTGCATCTTCAGGAAGCTTACCGGCAGTCAGTAATCATAAGAGATAAACTGGCCGAAATGGGAAAACCCGGGGTCATGGCTGAAACTCTATTTGACAAAGCACAAGAATTAGCCGCCAGAAAAGGACTGGCCAACCATTTCATGGGCTACGTTGAAAAAGTCAATTTTGTCGGTCACGGGGTCGGCCTGGAGTTAGATGAGCTTCCAATCATTGCCCCCGGCATTGATACTCCTTTAGAAGAAGGAATGGTAATTGCCCTGGAACCAAAATTCATTTTTCCAGGTGAAGGAACGGTTGGCATAGAAGATACCTATGTGGTCGGCTGCAACCGCTTGGAAAAGCTGACCGCGTTTAGCGATGATCTTCAAACATTATAACCCATTAAAAAAGAGCACCTGCCTCAACTATCTTCGCCCTCTTGCGAGACAGTAAGAAGAAGATGCTGCCATTATATTTATAGAAGTTGAAGAAGTCGTACCGACTCCTTGTTGTGAGCTATTATCAGCCACCAGGCGTGCATCCAACCATAAACCATAAACTGGTTAAAGTGAGGACTAAAACAACAAACATTAAATGACGCTTCAAATCTCTCACCTCCTCATTTTAAAGTTATTAATATTATTAATACCACAACCCTGTCTTATAAGCAAGCAACCAAACCGGAAAAAGATGCAAATAAAACCACCTGCTCTTGTGAATTCTCCAACATTTTTTGCTTGCCCAGTTATTATGAAAGCATATTATGTCAACATCAAATAAAATCAAAAAAATTTAAGGTTGGCAAATAAACCTTTTTGAAGGCCAAATACCTGTTCTGTTCACAATATACACAGAGTTATCCACAGGATGAAGTCGATTTTACCACCCCAGGTCGATATTATCCACACAATCCTGGGTGTAGTTACCATAAAATTATCTATTGTTACCATTATAAAGATGGCATGCAAATTGATATGATAAAAATAATCTCAAAAAAAAGGGAAAATGAATTCCTTAGCGAATAAACTGTTTAGTAAAATATATATTATCAAGGGAGGCATCAGAATGGAAGTCAAGGTAAACAATGATTGCAGCGCCTGCGGTATTTGTGAGGATATTTGTCCAGATGTTTTTGAGTTAGGAGATGAAATAGCAGAAGTTAAAGTTAACCCGGTGCCGGCAGAACATGAAGAAAGCGTTCGTGAGGCGGCAGAGGAATGTCCTACGGAGTCCATCGAGATCTCCTGATAAAACAACATATGAGCCACAGACAGAGCCCGCTTAAAAGCGGGCTCTGTTTTATTTCTTACCTTTTTATATAAATAGTGATTGGAATCAAACAACCGGAATCTAATTAACCCTGAACCTCTTTTATTTCCACTCCACCCATAATCGCCCTGGCCTGAATCCGGACAATACTGGCAGGTGACTTGTCCAGGTTATGCTCAACTCGCCTGCCGCCAACTAGTCCTCCGTCTTCCTGGTCTTTGAAGGTTACACCGCCAAGAACTGCCGAACCCTCGTAAATTACCGCCAAATCACCGGGTATTTTTACATCAATTCCGCCCATCAGTGCAGTCAAGTCAAGAACTGTTTCTCCTTCCGCTATTTCAGCAGAAGTTAAGTCTATGTCAATTCCGCCCATGAAAGCAAAATAGCTTCCACTTTCCAGTTTCCACGGTTCTGAACCGCCAACATTGCTTCCACCCATGAAAGCAAAACGGCCGCCTTTACCACTGCTTGATGAGCGTCCGCGTAAAAGGCTAAAACCGATTAAAATTAAAATTGCCGGCCAAAACAGGTTCCAAAACATCCTGGTATCCACTTCGAAAAAATCCCAGGTTCCGGCCAAGAAATAGGACACCGATGGTAATAGCAATAATTGCTGTAATAAATTGGCCCCAGGAAAAAAACACCTTTTTTCCCTCTTCTGACGAAGTGGAGCCAAATGATGCAAACAGCCAGCTGATACCTAGAATTAAAGGAATTACCGGCCAAAACTGCAATATCTCCCTGACATCAATATCTATTCCTTCTACCAGGTTGTTCAAAAGCAGTATTACGCCAATTACTACTACAACTAAACCAATTAAAAATCTGCCAACGGTAAAGCCCATTGAAACCATCCTCCATATCCACTATGATTAATAAGAAAATAATTGCTGGTTTCAAGTATAGCATACTTTTAGCCTGATCCATACACAACTTTTTTAAGAGAAATGAATCTAAACAAAGCTCATTTGCGTTGACTTTTCAGACAGTGCATGCTAAAATTAATTTCGGCAATAAGAAGCAATATGGTGGGTGTAGCTCAGCTGGTTAGAGCGCCAGGTTGTGGCCCTGGAGGCCGTGGGTTCGAGTCCCATCACTCACCCCAATTATTCCTTATGATAATAATTATGCTAATGCTGGGGCGTGGCCAAGCGGCAAGGCACGGGATTTTGGTTCCCGCATGCGTAGGTTCGAATCCTACCGCCCCAGCCATTTTTATGCTTACCTGCTGATCGTGATGACCTGCCCAGGCTGCCTGCATACTTATTGAACCTTAAATTCGCTCACAAAAAGGGGATGTGTACTTAAACACATCCCCCAAAAATATTACAACTTATTTACCAGGCATGGCAGACAATCAGGCCGGTTATCCTGGGACCGGACATGGCAGTAGTAAACCCGGTATGTAATCTAAAAAAATTGATTAAACTGGTCAAAAAAATCAATCTGGTCAAATAAAACAAAACCAAACACCAGGCTAAGAATAATCCCCAAAAGCCCCAGTACCAGGCCGATAATAATCAAAATGCCCTGAATCTTAAAGAAGGTGTTAAGGTTACCGACCAGCATGTTAAAATTGGTCCAATAATTATCATTGACACCCTCCGCAACAAGGTTATCGGCGTACTTTTTAGCACCGCGTAACTTAACTCCCAAAATAATTACAAGAATACCGGGAATGGCTCCAATCACAAGAGCAAAGACACCACCGATTGCCTGTAAAGCTCCCATAATAATTAAAATGATTCCCACAAACCCCATCCACGAACTCATTTGCTTAAGTCTATTTGGATCCACGTTCGTCATCCTTTCTTTGTTTAGTTACAGCCCGGCAGGCCGTCGCCTCTGATAACATTTATTAAACACTATTTTATCAGATATGAATTTGCTGTACTGGTTAAGCCAATAATTGACATATCCAGGTGGCACTACAATCCCAATTAATTACAGGTTCGAATTAAACTGATTAAATTATAGCAATTTTCTGTTATACTTGTCAATTCTACTCGATCGATCGTTTAAAATAGTTTAAAATCATGATCCTCCAGTTACCCTTATTCCGCCAAATCCATCAAATATTCAGTGTGAAGCTCAATAACATCACCAACCTGCAGACCCAGTTCCCGGGCAAGTCCTCCCCGTATCTCGATAGCAAACTGAACCGGTCCATCACTGGAATAGGATGGTAAATCCTTATCGGGGGTTCCGGGTGGCGGGGGCAGCATTTCATGAATAGCAGTTATTTCGCCATCCCTGTTGATAAAAATTACATCGATCGGGATCAGGCAATCCTTCATCCAAAAACGGAGTTCTTTTGGATAAGGATCTCGGTCGGGGTAAACAAAGAGCATCCCTTCATCATCAGCCATCGATTCACGTCCCATCAGTCCCTGTGCTCTCTGCTCCGGGGTAAGGGCCAGCTCCATTTTAAAAGGTTTACCTTTTAGCATTACCTCTTCATAAGAAGGCATTCCATTGTTCAAATCCTGTTCCACAGAGTTATGCGGTGGATCTTCTGCACAGCCGACAACTAAAGATAAAGATACATATAAAATTACCATCAAAACTATCTTTCTTAACCAAACATTAAAGATATTCGCAATCATTTCTCCAGCCTTTCCGATTATGATCAGGTTAAACTGCTGCTTTGAAATAACAGCTTATTAATAATGATCCAGGCTAGCTGGTGTCCTTAATCCAGCTTAGAGATCGTTTTACCGCTTTCTGCCATCCCTGATATAACGCCTCCCTGGTTTCATTTGTCATCTGCGGTTTAAAACAAGCACTCTGCTGCCACCTTTTTACCAATTCATCCTGGCCCTGCCAAAAGCCTGAAGATAAGCCGGCTAAATATGCTGCACCAAGGGCTGTGGTATCAAAAGTGGCTGCCCTGCGCACAGTGGTATTTGTAATATCTGCCTGAAACTGAAGCAGCATATCCATCACACTGGCCCCTCCGTCTACCCTCAGCTCTTTTAAAGGCAATTCAGCTTCCTGGTGCATAATTTCGAGAACATCCCTGGTCTGATAAGCCATGGCTTCAACAACAGCCCTTGCCACATGAGCCCTGGATATCCCTCCTGTAATGCCGATCAAAAGACCGCGGGCATAAGGATCCCAGTAAGGCGCGCCTAAACCGGCAAAGGCAGGGACAAAAAACACTCCCCCGTTATCATCAACCTGCCCGGCAAGCTCTTCCAGCTCAGATGATTTGTCAATTAAGCCGAGCCCGTCTCTCAACCACTGGATTGCCGCCCCGGTTATAAAGATACTGCCTTCAAGAGCATATTCCACTTTTCCCTTGATCCCCCAGGCTATGGTGGTTAGTAAACCCTGCTTGGAGGTAACAGCATTGTTACCTGTATTCATAAGCAAAAAAGAACCTGTTCCATAAGTGTTTTTAGTCATACCCGGACTGTAGCAGGCCTGACCAAAAAGCGCAGCCTGCTGGTCACCGGCCATACCTTCCACCGGTATGCTGCTGTTAAAAAATACTGCCTCATCTGTACTGCCAAAATAGTGACTGCTCGGTTTCACTTCCGGTAAAATACCAGGGGGAATATTGAATAGTTCCAGCAGTTCGTGGTCCCACTGCAGGTTATGGATGTTATAAAGAAGTGTTCTTGAAGCATTTGAATAGTCAGTCGCAAATACTTTGCCACCGGTTAAACGAAATAACAGGTAGCTGTCGATAGTTCCGCAGGCCAGGCTGCCGTTCTCTGCTGCCCGGGATATTGCCGGTACATTATCCAGGGCCCAGCGTATCTTGGTAGCCGAAAAATATGGATCCAGCAATAACCCGGTTTTGCGGCGCACTTTTTCCTCATGGCCTGCTTCTTTTAGCAGACGGCACATTTCAGCAGTTCTCCGGCACTGCCAGACAATGGCCCTGCTGATTGGCCTGCCGCTTTCCAGATCCCAGAAGACGATGGTTTCTCTCTGGTTGGTGATGCCGATTGCCGCAACATCTGCAATCTTTACCCCTGCTTTCTGTATGGTCTGATCGACTGCAGTCAGAACATTTTCCCATATTTCGTCAGCATCATGTTCAACCCAGCCCGGTTGAGGATAAAACTGTTTGTGCTCCCGGTTTACCAGGGAGAGGGCAAAACCTTTTTTATCCCACAATATGGTCTTGGTACCCGTAGTACCCTGATCTATGGATAATATATATTCTCCGATCTTTTTCACCCCATGTATTGTGATTAATCAATATTTTATCCCGTTATAAAAACCATTATTTCGCCGTTCATTTCTCTTTTTACCTTTCCCTCTGCTTCAAGGTAAAGGATATGGGCCAGTGCTTCCCCGGAGGCAAACCATTTCTGCATCAGTGGAAAGTCATCCCAGCTGTCAAACAGCAGGTCCCAGCTGATATGGGAGGCCACATCATAGGCACTGCAGGGTTTAATTTTATCTATAATTGTCAGCACTTCTTCAAGGCGCTGACGGTGATGTCTTTTCAGCTCTTTGATCCTTTTACGGTGATCAGTAAACAAAGAGCGGTGGCCCGGTAAAACCAGGTCAACCGGCATGTCGTATACCTTATCTAAGTTTTCAAAGTAATAACCGAGAGGGTTATCATCAATCCGCCAGGTCGATATATTCGGGGTTATGTCCCCCAAAATATGATCGCCGGAAAACAGCCATTTTAAACGGGGTTCGTATAAGCAGGTATGACCGCGGGAATGGCCGGGAGTTGAAACACAGTACAGCTCAAAATCGCCGTATTTAAAGGTATCTCCTTCATCGATCATGGTAAAATTTGCTGTGTTGCGGGGCACATACCGCTGCCCTGGATGTTCATCAAGCGCTTTTTCAATTTCGTTGACCGGAAAACCATGCTTTCCTGACATGGAGCATACTAACTGCCAGATATTTTTTATGTTCAATATCTCGGTATCAGGCCGGTTAAAATAGGCCTTTGCGCCCTTTTCCATCAATAAATCGACCAGCCCGATGTGGTCAGTATGCAGGTGGGTAATAAAAATGTCGGTTTTCTTAAGGTCCATATGCAATTTATCCAGGGCATTAAACATGGCCAATTTGCATTCTTCCCGGTTCATTGCAGTGTCTATGATTAAATTCCGCTCTCTGTCTTTTATAAAATATGAGTTGATTGCTTTTAATGGGTTGCGGGGAAGGGGGATCTCAACCCGGAATAAACCTTCCCTCACCTGTTCGATGTTCGCTTCATTCATTGTCTCACCTGCCTTTTTATGCTTGAATATATTTCGGTAAACCTGCTCTAAAATCCTTTTATCTCTCTTTTCAGACAGCAGCTTTAAGCATGATTAGAGCAAAAATAACTCCCTTTAGTTTATCTATAAGGGGCAATTGTTAAGGAGGAAATGCACTGGGATGGTGCGGGCAAAATTTTATTTCTTTAACCCGGATATGTTATAATAGGNTAAGCGTAATNTATTTAAACTACTGAAGAGTACAAGCCAGACCATTAAACGGCTGTACTTATATTGGGTAGGTGAATAAGATGAGCAGAACCAAATATTTTATTGTATTAATTATGGTTGCTGTTATATGCCTGGTATTAATAGGCTGCACAGTCCCAGGTGAAATCACAGATCCCGATCAGGAACAGGTAGAGATTAAAGATCACGGAGTTCTAGATGAAAATTACAGGCAGGATGATGTACTAGAGGAAATAAATGATCAGGAAAAAATAAACGGTGAAGAAAACAAAGAAAAAACAAGCCCAAAAACCGATTCCTCCATTAAACACGAAGTAACCATAAAAACTGATGGGAAAATTGAAAGAGACAAAGACGATGGATGGTGGGAAGAGATCTTCGAAGAGCCTGATAGAAGCGATCAATGGTGGGAAGATGATTAAATATCTGGACTTTTTCAGTATACCAAT
>SL_3KL_010_SEDDRAFT_10001572_pt1 | contig 20835 bp, 15 predicted proteins | sample SodLakKL_010_SED_2_FD_10381 | JGI IMG/M metagenome (IMG submission 10381) | reverse complement strand
AGCGCCTCCCCCCCGAGAGGCACCCCCCTGAGCGGCAGCCCCCTTAGAGGCACCCCAAAGACGCGCGCCACCTTCTCCTCCAGACGCTCCAGCCGTTGCCGGAGGCCGTCGTCCCGGGCCAGGAGATGGATCTGGATGGAACGTCCGTCGAACTCTGCGCTGAAGGTGCCGGGGAGAAGGGAGATGCAGTTCACGAAGAGGACCCGGGGTGGACCCTCCGGTAGACGAACCGGATACCGGAGGAATCCCGTGTCCAGGGGAAGGGAGGGGGAGAAGGCACGTCGGGCCACGTCGGCCCCTCCCTGGAGGGACTGGCCGAGGAAGAAGGGGAGGAAGCCCAGGAGCCCCCCCACCCGGAGGCGCGTCCCCGTCCGGCCGCCCAGTCCGGTATGGAGAAGGACCCCCAGCCCCACCGCCAGCGCCCCCGCCATCCATGCATCGGTGCGAGGGAGGGCAAGGATCCACCACACCAGGGCGAAGACGAGGAGCCAGGGCAGGCTGATTCGGCGCAAGAGGCCCCCGTTGAGAGGGATGGACGGGATCATGGGGGGAGTCGCTGGCCTCGGACTGGGGGGTGAGTTCGCCACCACCGTCCCCTCCGATTCCAGTCCTCCCCATGGGTACCTTCCCCATGGATACCTTCCGCATGGGTACCTTGGGACACGCCCTGCGCCGCCGGAAGTTCCTCGCGCATGAAACCTTCTTCCCCGGCGATCTCCCTACCCCGGCGGTCTCCACCCTTCCACCTGGGTGGAGAGGGGGAAGACCACATAGGGAGGAGGGGGAACCCCGTTCAGCCGGAGATAGGGGACCGTCTGTCCCAGGGTCCATGTCCCATGTTCGAGAGCACCCTGGAGCGCCTGCCACCGGGGGACGCGGTACCTCCCGAAGACCTCCCCCGAGGCGAAAATCTCCAGCTCCGACGCTTCGGCCAGGACGTGAAGGACCCAGTCATAGCCGGCGTGGACATGGGCCAGGAGGGCCTCCTTTTCATGGAGATAGCGCTCCGGGTGCCCGAGGTCGGGGCGGTCCTCCCGATGGAACGCCGTTCCCACGATCCCCACGTGGTCGGTGACGATGTGCTCGATCTGCTCCGCGAAGGTCCGGACCTCCGGGGTCGGACGAAACCCGAAGGCGTCCTCGGGCATGGCCTCCACGTAGTTCACCACATTCGCCCGGTGCCGCTCCCAGTCGGCCACCACGTGGTCCCGGGACGCCTGGGCCTCGAGGGACTCGGGGGACAAGCCGGGGAGGGCCGAAAGTGCCTGCAGGGCGAGGAGGATCGGGAGGACCCTGAGGACCGGAAGGACCGGACGGCCAAGAAGGGAAGGGAGCCGGGGTAGGGGCGAATCCGATCTCTGTGCATCCGGAATGGCTGCCACGGCGTGGATCCTCCAGGTGTGGGGGCGGGACGTGGCATGACGCAGGCGAGTCTGCCGGTTCCAACGTATCCCAACCGTATTCCCAAAGGGAGTCGTCGGGCAACCCAGGGAGATCGGGCCAGGGGGATCGGGCCAGGGGGATTGGCCCACTCCCTCCCGGGGTCAGGCAAGGGATCCGTGCATCGAGCTGGAGGTGGTCACCACCCTCTCCCTGGACCTCTCCCCCTTCGTCGAACCTGGACGCCCACCTCTCCCGAGATAGCCGCCGGCGCCTGAGGGCGCTACCATTGTCCCCGCTTCAGGATGAGATACCCTCAACAGGAAGGCGGGCATGGCGGTATTGGCGAGCCGGATCGGAGATCTGGGAACGGAGAACGCCTTCGAGATCGGGAAGGACATCGCCCGGCTGGAGGCCCAGGGTCGGACCATCATCCGGTTCAACATCGGACAGCCGGACTTCCCCAGTCCCCCCCATATCGATCGGGAGGGGATTCGCCAGATCGAGGCGGGCAACACCCAGTACGTGGATCCGGCCGGGATCCTCTCCCTGCGGAAGGCCATCGCCGACCACCTGCGCACGACCCGGGGGCTGGAGGTGGACCCGGCCCGGGTGGTGGTCACCGCCGGTGCCAAGCCGCCCATCGGCCTCACTGTCCTCACCTACGTGAACCGGGGGGATGAGGTCATCTATCCCAGCCCCGGTTTTCCCATCTACGAGTCCTGGGTCCGTTTCGTGGGGGCAGTCCCCGTACCCCTGCGACTCCGGGAGGAACGGGATTTCGCCTTCTCCCCCCAGGAGCTGGCGGCCCTCATCACACCGAGGACCAAGCTCATCATCCTGAACTCGCCCTCGAACCCCACCGGGGGCGTCCTCTCGAAGGAGGACCTGGAGGGGATCGCCCGGGTGATCCGGGAGAAGGCCCCCCCCGATGTCCGCATCTACAGCGATGAGATCTACGAACAGATCCTCTTCGACGGGGCCGAGCATCGGAGCATCGCCAGCGAAGTGGGGATGGAGGCGTTGACGGTAGTGGCCAGCGGCCACTCCAAGGGCTTCGGCATGACGGGGTGGCGCCTGGGGTGGGCGGTCCTTCCCACCGCCGAGGAGGCCGAGGTCTTCACCCGCTTCAACATCAACACCGTGTCCTGCGTTCCGCCCTTCATCCAGGAGGCAGGGCGCGAGGCCTATGAGAATCCGGCGACGGCACCCGTCGTGGCTCGGATGGTCCAGGCCTTCCAGGAGCGGAGGGACTGGGTGGTCCCGGCCCTGAACCGGATCCCGGGCGTGACCTGCCGGACGCCGCTGGGGACCTTCTACGTCTTCCCCAACGTGGAGGGATACTGTCGGAACCTCGGGATCCTGGAGGCCCATGCCGCCATGGACGAGGAGGAGAGGGCCCGGACGTCCCCCTCCACCATGCTCCAGATGTTCCTCCTCTACCGGTATGGCATCGCCACCATGGACCGGCGCTCCTTCAATCGTATCGGGTCCGAGGGAGAGCACTACCTCCGACTCTCCATCGCCAACAGCATGGAGGAACTCCGGAAGGGAGTGGCCCTCATGGAGGAGGCCGCCGCGGACCGGGAGGGATTCGCGTCGTTCCTGGAGGAGGCCCCCCACCGGAAGTGAGCCTTCAGTGGCCTTCTACGTGCCCCTGGGCGCCGCGTCCATGGCGGGCTTGCACATCACCAGGACGTTGTACCGGGCCTCGCCCGGGGCGGGGACCATGGCGGTACTGACCTCCAGTTCGGCCTCGGTGAAGAGCAGGATCCCTTCGTAGAAGTTGAAGAGGCAGTCCGTCTCCCCCATGCGGAAACGGAGGGACGCCTCCGCCGGAGCATCCCGAGGGTCGGGGGTCCGGGTCCAGCCGGCGGCCCGGAGCCGCTCGTAGAACCGCCCAGCTTCCGCCTCCATGTCGAGTCGGGTCAGCCCAGCCGCCGTCACCCGGCATCCGGGGACGTGCTGCTGGGTCCGCCAGTCATCGATGGTGTCGGCATCGATCTGGGCCTTCATCCCCAGGTCTCCCACCAGGAACTGCTCTGCCGGAATGCAGCGCTCCTCGTCCTGACCCTGGGCCTCTGGAGCGGCGGCGACGCACCCCAGGAGCAGGGCGAGGGGGAGGAGCCCCCATTGGGCGGCGCCCCGGGGACCTCGGGCGTGAAGGGTCTCGGTTCCGGGGTTTCGGAGATGTTGGGTCATGGGTTCTTCCTGGTTGTCAGGCGGGGTGGCGCGGGGCGGAAGGACGCAGGTGGATGCATGCACCTGCGTGCAAGGGTCCGGGCGAGTCAGGAGTCAAGGATCGGGGTCACCGGTCAGGGTCGCCCTGCGGCTTCACGGCCCAGTCGCAGGCCTTCGCCGCTGGTGATGAGGACGCGGAACCCCTCCTGGATCCTTTGTACTACATCGTTGGGCCCCGCGGTGATCCCACAGGGGACGTCGAACTCCAGGCAGGCCGCCAGTACGGTCTGGATCGCGGCCTCCACCTTCTCCCGATCCCCGGAGTAGTAAGAACTCAGGTCCCCGGGAGCCGGGACGATGACGGTGACACCGGGGACCTGGGCGATCTCCCGGATGTTCCGCACTCCTTCCTCATTCTCGATGAGCATGAGGTTAAGCAGTTCGCCCCGGGGGCTCAGTCCCCAGAGGTCGGCGAGCTGGCGGTACTCCATTCCCGAGACCCCCCAGAGGCGCACGGCCGCCCCGGACCCCGATCCCCGCTCTCCGGGCGGGTCCGGGTGGGTTGCCCCCGGGGGCTGGGGGTAGCGCATGGCCCGGACCACGTTCTCTGCCTGGGCGCCGTTCTCGATGAACGGAGCGATGATACCGTGGACCCCCTGGTCCAGGAGATTCTTGATCATCCACTGGTTCATCTCCCGCCCGTTGGCCGGGATCCGAACCATGACCGGGTGGTCGGTCCCGGGACGGCCCAGGGCCAGGATCCGGGCCGGATCCAGGAGGAACTGAAGGAAGGTCTGGAGCTGGGGTACATCGAAAGTGCTGTGTTCCATGTCGTAGAAGAGAAAGTCGGCGTCGGTACTCCGGGACATGGCCACGGCCCCCTCCACATTGCGGTAGGGCACGGAGGCGCCGAACACCACCTCTCCCTGATCCAGGAGCTCCACCATCCGGATGAACCGCTCCGGGGACTGGGCTTCGCCGCCCCTGGGTGACGCCAGGACCAGGAGTAGGGTCAGCATAAGGAGGGAAGGAAGGATCTTGGTGTTCATGGGGACTCCGTCGGGTTCAAAGAGCGGGCGGACAATCTGTCCGGGAAGGGCGGACGGGGGTTGAACTTGACGCAGCGCCGCCGTTCTGGAACGATATAGGAAGAGATTCCCGGAACCCCAAGAGGGTTTCGGCGTGAAGAAGTAGATTCGTTTCACCAACCATCAGGGGGAGAACCATGTCGGACAGTGTCTCCAATTCTTCTTCCACCTTCGATCTGCGCACGTCGGTCTCCGACTGGGCCCGGACATCCGCCGAGGCGGACGAAAGCCTCCTCAAGGTCGGGTACGTGGGCACCTTCGACCTGGAGGGCCCGGAGACCGAAAGCCATCTGGACGTGGTCCTCGTCGTCGAGGATACCGATGTCCCCATGGCGGAGCGGGGAAGCCAGTGGAACCTGGGGCCCATCGGCGTACCTGCCCAGGCGCTGGTCTACACCTCCGACGAATGGGATGAGGTCATGGCCGGCGAGGGCTGGCTCTCCCAGAAGATGAAGACCCAGACGGTCTGGGTCTTCGACCGCTGACCGAATGCCGGTCGGGAGAGGCGCCCGTGGAGGCGCTCACTCCCGACCGGCCAATGCCCGTCCGGTACGGATCACATCGTCGGCGTTGGTGCCGGCCATGAGGAGCGCCAGGAACCCTTGTTCCAGGCGCTCTTCGACGTTGTTGGCGTTGGCGGTGATCATGTCGGGAAGTCCCGCTGCAGTGGCTTCCTCAAGCACATGGAGGTTCCACGCCTCCGCTCCCTCCCGATCTCCCCCCATGGCGCTGGTGAGGCTACCGATTCCGCAGGCCAGGAGGCTGTAACCGGGAACCTGGGCGAACTCCGCAGCTCGGGCCACGGACTCGGGATCCTCCAGCATGAGCATGACGATGGTCCTGCCCCCCCGGTTGCCCGGGGACCAGACGTCGGCCCCCGCTTCCTGGAAGAAGCCGGCCGCCGTCTCGGCTTCCTCCGGGGTCCGGATGTGGGGGAGCACCACCCCGTCGGCGCCCAAGGCCAGGATCTCATGGACCCGCTCCCGGGTCACGTCCTCGCCGTCCTCGCTCATGGGGGGGATCCGTACGAGGACCGCCGGGGGTGACGGGACACCCGAGCGTCGAACCCCCATCACCATGGCCTCCACCGCACTCACTTCATACCGTCCTTCCAGATTCAGGAAGAGGTAGTCGTAGAGGGAATTCCGGGCGAGGGCCTCCCCACCCTCCGCTGTGTAGATCGCCGGGAGGCGTTCCCCATCGGGTCCCCGCTCGTCCGCGGGTCGCTCGTCCGGGACGAACACGCCGAAGGCCGGGATTCCGGCCTCCCAGAGGTCCAGGACGGCCGGCCGCTCCGAGGAAATGTCCCCACGGTCGCCGACGGATGGGGGGCCATCCGCCACCCCACACGCAACCAGCGAGAGGGTCATGAGAGCGAACGCGGCGGAAAGGGAGCGCGTCATTCCGGTGCCTCCTGCAGAGAGTATCGATCGCATAGGCGTACGTGCCTTCCGAACGGAGCCTTCGCGAAGCGGGTGGGTGGTGCCCCGGTCCGTCGCGGGGTCACAGGACCAGGCTCACCACGAAGATGAGGGCGATCCCTCCCATCAGGATGAGCCCGAAATTCGAGAACCTGCGGAGGCGTGGGCCAGGCTGAAACTGTTCCGGGACGGTTCCCATGGTCACCGCCTTCAGGTTCAGATATCCCAGGACCGGGGCGGTGACGAAGGCCACCAGGGTGGCGAAGTCCACCATCGTGGTGAGGTTTCCGGCGAAGAACTGGAAGACCAGGACGGTGAGGACCGAGATGGTGATCAGGACCACCCAGTATCCGCGCCCGGTCTGTTCCCTGGCGGGCCACTCCTCGATGCCGTGCTGGAGGACCCGGAAGGAGCGGGAGATGGCCCTGGGGAATCCATCCATCACGGTGAGGGTGGTGGAGAACATGGTGGTGAGAACGGCGATGAGGATCACCGGTCGGGCCCAAGCTCCGAGGGTGGCCGAGTAGAGGTCCACCAACTGGAGGGAGAAGGCCGCGCCCTGGGGACTGAACCGCTCGTCGGCGGCGAACATGACCGTGGCTCCCAACGTGAGGAAGGCCAGGGCGATGAAGCCGGTGCCGAAATACCCGATTCGAAAGTCGAGGAGGGCATCGCCCACCGAGGCCTTAACGCCGGTGGACTTGTCCTTGGCCAGGGTCCACAGGGAGCTCCAGACGGAGATGTCGATGGCCGAGGGCATCCATCCCACCAGGGCCAGGATGAAGACCCAGTGGATATTCGGCGTGTCCGCCACGGGCCAGGGGGTGAAGATGGCCTCCGAGGCCCGGGGAATGGTGGAGACCGCGGCAATGATGGTGCAGATGGCCAGCACCAGGAGCACCGCCTTGATGGTCTTGTCCAGAGCCTCGAACCGTCCAATCCCGAGAAGCAGGCCACATCCGGTGAGGACCACGGCACCCATCACCGCCATGGACCAGTCAACGCCCAGTACATTGGCGAAGACGAAGGCGGTGAAGAGGGTGACCGCCGCCTGGATGATGACGGCGGAGGCCAGGGTGATGATGAGGTAGGTCCAGACCGCCCACCGACCCAGCCGGTAGTATCCCTCCACCAGGCTCTCTCCGGTGGCGGCGGCGTAGCGCGGGCCGTACTCGAAGAAGGGGTACTTCACGATGAGGGCCACCAGGACGATCCAGACCAGGCTGAATCCTCCGTCCGCGCCGGCCCGGGTGGACTGTACCAGGTGGGAGACCCCGATGGCTGCGGCGGCCCAGAGGAGCCCTGGTCCCAGGGTAGCCCAGAACCGGGCCATTCTCTCCGAACCTGACGTGGGTACCGAAGCTTCCACCTTGGCCATCCCGATCATCCTCCGACGTGGGTGTTGAGTCTCTGGAATCCCCGAGATGGGGAACGCGCAGGTCTGGCGATACCTAGCAAATCCTGGAATGCCGCAGGCGTTCGGTCCATCCCCCGGACATGACTGGCTCTGAAGTCGACTCGCAGGGCCGCATGGAAGGATGGGGGCCGGGGGGAAATGAAGCGAGGGGGGGCCAAGACGCCGTGGGGGTCCAGCCCCGCGTCGGGACTGCCCGTCGACGAGAAGGAGCGAGCCGGCCAGAGATAAGCCGGTGAATCACTCCGCGGGCAGTGGAAGCCCGTTTGGGGCCACGAGTGGGCCCCTGGCTCCCGCCACCCCGGGTGGGCCTGACCAATCCGGGGTGGCGGGAGGAAGGTGCCGCTGTGGTGTGCGCCCGGAGACCTTGCGCCGGACTCACAACCTCAGCGGGAAAGGGTCCAGACGTAGGCGGCCACTGCCCTCACGTCGTCATCGGAGATCTGCGTACCACCCTTGGGGAGCATGGGAACACCGAACTGCACCGGCTGCATCACGCCGGTGTCGATGATCTCCACCAGGAAGTCGTAGGAACCGTCTCCGTGCAGCCACTCACCATCAGCGAGGCCCGGGCCAATGGGTGTGCCTGCCCCTTCCACCCCATGACATGTCATGCATCCGCCCACCCCGGTGTAGATGGACTCACCTGCTTCCACCATGGCCGGAGTCACGCCATCGGGAAGCTCCTGGGCACCGGCAACGGGGACCGCAGGGGATTCCGCCGCCTGAAGGGATGTCCACTCCCCTCCCACGTACAGCACACCAGCCACGGCTACCGCCGTCCACAAACCCAACTTCACATTCCGCCCCATGGCGATACCTCTCTTAACGAATGGTTGATTTCGCCCCGAGAACCTCCCGGGAACGCTGCCGGCCCGAGTTGCCGACGGCCCCCGTCGTTTCAGCGAGCGAACCAAGCGGAGGCCAAGCTATCCGTTCCTGCCGGAGTGCGTCAAGCTCGGTACAGGTACTCCTTTCGATGACGTTCCTACTGCCCTGCGTCTCAGGGTGTTCCCTGTCTGGTGACCGCTCTGGCTGTCGGCGCATTGCCTGGTACGTCAAAAGCCCCGGAGATGGCAAAGACCATCTCCGGGGCTTTGGGGGCCAGTCGACGTCAGTCGTCGTGGCTGGCCTCGTATTCGATCCGCTCGTGCATCCGGTCGGTACCCAGCCGTTGATCTCGTTTCTTGGCCGCCTTCATCGCAAGCGCACGGGTGTTGTCCGACTTGATGGCCGGTCGAGAGATCTGACGCTCGAGATTCTCGCTACCGCAGGCCGGGCAGGAAGGAGTCGAGGAACCCAGCACCAAGGCCTCGAACTCGTGCTCGCAGGTCTGACAGACGTATTCGAAAAGAGGCATGACTAGACTCCAGTCACATGGTGAGATTCGTCGGCGATGCGATCGAACAAAACCCGATCGCGAATGGCGAACCGGAAGGGCGGTGGGTCGGGTGGATCCATCGCGGGACCGGTGTCATGCCTCCCCAGCGCCCTCCCGGGCTCGCGCCAGCGCCTCCTCGAATGCGCTGGCCAGTTCCGCATCGAAGCTGACGGCCGTGATGAACTCCTCGTACTCACTGGCTTCGACTCCGTGGGCATCCATGGCGTCTTCGATCCTGGCGTCGGCTGCCTGCCGAACCCTCGTCCGACCGTCCACCTCGTGGTAGCGGGCCAGGTCCTGATGGAGGTCGTCCCGGATCTCCGCAATCTCGAGGTGGACCTTTGCGAAGGCCAGGAGTCGCTCCTCCATGGCTCCGGAGATCTCCTGCTGGCCCTCGACGGTGAGCGGGCCCGCGAAGAAGAGGGGGAGGGCCGCCATCAGCATGAGGGCGCTGAAGAGGGATCGTTGAATCGTGCGAATGCCCATCCTTGAACTCTCCTGGGAGTGTGGTCTCACTGTGCGTTCCGGGCTGGTCGGAACTCCCGGGTTCCGGCCGGGTTTCCCCACCAACCACCATAACAGAGGACAGTCTGACGCGGGAAAGTGTTGACACTGGAGGCTGACCAGGGGCATCAGCCCGGGAGTCACCGCCACGCCTCGTCCTTCCGGGCACAAGTCGTCTCGTCACTGCGCTCTAACCTAGTAGAATCAAGGCACGGGGTGGAATCAAGGAACGGCCTTCCAGAACCTCCAGGACAGCTTCAGTCCTGTCCCCGAGCCGCCGGCTCCGCAGGGCGGGTGCTCGGGAAGGGGCGAGGACACTGTGAATACTTGACTTACAGAGGGCGCGATCCGTATTCTGAGCACCGAGCCAAAGACAGCAGGTCCGGGGGCCTCGGGCAGCCGCCATGAAGACCTCGAGACCTCAGACCCCTGACCGTCGCCGGACCCGGACCCTCATGGGTCGAGTCCAGCGACGTATGCCGGGCGAGGCGGAGGGAGAAGGCTGCCCGACCTCAACACTTTCAGCGCCATGGATGTCTCTTGAATTGCAGGTCCCCGATGACGGCAGCGGGGCTTGAACAGGCGAAACCGGACGGGCAGGTTTCTCCTCGGCACAGGAACTCCCCCAACGAGTTCCGCCATCTGCAACTGAAAACGGCGGTCATATGCTTCACCAACACTTCCAGACGCCTGGGCTCCACGAGGGCCATCAGCCTGAGGCAATCATCGCCTCAGGCCGTCCGAACCGTCCGAAAGTGACCGCACGGGCCGGTACCGAGCAATGCGTGGCACCCCGCTCCACCCAGAGTCCCCTTCCGGCCTTCCGCCGTGTGGATGCAATTCCACCGGCGGTTTCTGGTCTTCGGACGGCGACTCCGGGGAGAGCGGACCTCCGAGTCAACAAACCTGGTCCCACGAATTCCCCCTCTGCCCTTGGACGACTTGGGGCGGGGGCTTCCGTGGGACTCAACGGGAGGCACGAAGTATGAGGCTAGTCATTCCCGGCGTCCTGGCGCTGGCGGCTGTGGTGGCGATTCAGGTCGCCGACCTGGATCCCGAGACGCGTGAGACGCCCCCCCCCATGACCCTGGCCGGCGCCATCGGCGGGTCATCGATGGCATTTGCCGGTGACGAGGGTGGGGACGCGTCCTACTACGCATCCCTGGCACGCTACTCCACCCGGGTCGCCCCCATGGGCGCCACCGGGACGAGAATCGCCCCGGATGTCCCGGACGAAGCGTTGACGGCGTTGGTGCAGCGGCTTTGCGCCACCTGCCACAATGACCAGCTTCGGACCGCGAACCTCAGCCTGCAGGGTTTCGACGTGGCCAAGGCCGCCGACATGGCGGAGACCACCGAGATGATGATCACCAAGCTGCGGCTTCACATGATGCCGCCGCCGGGAATCCCCCAGCCGGCGGGCGACACCATGGTGGCCCTGGTGGAGACGTTGGAGCGCAAGGTCGATGAGGCCGTGGCGGCCAATCCGAATCCTGGGATCCGCCCGCTCCTCCGCATGAACCAGGTGGAGTACACGCGCACGGTGGAGGACCTCCTCGGGATCCGGGTGGATGCCTCCGCCTACCTTCCCCCGGAGACCATCAGCGACGGGTACGACAACATCGCCGATGTCCAGACCATGGCCCCATCGGTGCTGGACGGCTTCATGAGGGCCGCTTCGGCAGTGTCCCGGATGGCGGTGGGCGACATCGATGCCCCCAGCACCCAGAGCACCTACCGGGCCATCCGGACGGTCTCTCAGCTTGATCGGGTGGATGGAGCACCGTACGGGAGCCGCGGCGGGATTTCGGTGGTCCACAACTTCCCCGCGGACGGGGAATACACCCTGAGGATGGAGTTCCACGCCATCCCCACCGGACAGTTGTACGCCTCCACCGCCCGCGGTGAGAAGCTCGAGGTATCGGTGAACGGCGAGCGGGTACAGGTGCTGGAGATCGATCGCTGGATGTCCGAGGCCGATCCCGATGGGAACGCGCTCCGGACGGAGCCCTTCTTCGTCCGGGCTGGCCCGCAGCGGATTTCCGCTGCCTTCATCCCCACATTCGAGGGGCCGGTGAACGATCTCCTGGCTCCCATCAACCAGACGTTGGCGGATGCGCAGATCGGGGCCGCTCTCGGGGTCACCACGGTGCCCCATATGCGGGACCTGACCATCACCGGCCCCCTGAAGACCACCGGCGTCTCCGAGACACCGAGCCGCGCCCGTATCTTCACCTGCCGGCCCAGCCAGGCCAGCGAGGAAGTGGGCTGCGCCCGGGAGATCGTGTCCCGACTGGCCAGTGAGGCCTATCGACGACCCCTCACGGACGAGGACATGACGGGGCTGATGGGTCTCTATCGCCAGGGGGCCGATCGAGGGGGCTTCGAAACGGGAATCCGAACCGCCCTGCAGGGCATCCTCGCCAGCCCCCACTTTGTCTTCCGGGCAGAGCGGATCGCCGAGGACGCTCCCCAGGACCAGGTGGCGCCCCTGAGCGGACGGGCTCTGGCTTCCCGCCTCTCCTACTTCCTCTGGGCCTCCCCACCGGACCAGGAGCTTCGTGACCTGGGTGAATCCGGCGAGCTTCAGGATCCGGACGTCATTCTGGCCCAGGCCCAGCGGATGCTGCTGGACCCCCGGTCCGAGACCCTGGCGACGCGATTCGCGTCCCAGTGGCTCCGCCTGCAGCGCCTCGAGGTGATCCACCCCGACCCCCGCAGGCACCCGGAGTTCGACGACCGGCTCAAGGAGGACATGCGTCGTGAGACGGAGATGCTGTTCTACAGCCTGATCCAGGAGGATCGGAGTCTGATGGACTTCTTCGTCACCGACTACACGTTCGTGAACGAGCGTTTGGCCCGTCACTATGGGATTCCCGGGGTGGCCGGAGAGCAGTTCCGCCGGGTTGAGTTGGACGATGAGCGGCGGAGGGGGGTCTTCGGACAGGGGAGCGTCCTGACCCTCACCTCCCACGCCAATCGGACGTCTCCGGTGGACCGCGGCTTGTGGGTCATGGAGGTGATCCTGGGAGTCTCCCCGCCGCCGCCGCCGCCGGTCCCCTCGCTGGATCAGACCGCCGGAGAGGATGCGGAGAGTGGTCGCGTCTTGACCATCCGGGAGCGCCTGGAGATCCACCGTTCCAATCCGACCTGCAATGCATGCCACCAGTTCATCGACCCTCTGGGGCTTCCCCTGGAGAACTTCGATGTGACGGGTCTCTGGCGGATCCGGGACGAGGGGAACCCCCTGGATTCCCGCGGTCACCTCTGGGACGGTACGCCCCTGGAGTCCCCACAGGATCTCCAACAGGCCATGCTTGAGCGGCCCGTTCCCATCGTGCGGAACTTCACCGCGAACATGATGCGGTATGCGCTGGGACGCCGACTGCACTACTTTGACATGCCCACGGTCCGTACCATCGCCAACGAGGCCGAGGCCGATGACTATAGATTGTCCTCCTTCATCCTGGGGATCGTGATGAGCGATCAGTTCCGGATGCGGGGGGTTGAAGTGATGGCGGATGACGACGGTGATCGCTGAAGACCCCGTCCTCCTGAACCCGATGCATAGAAAGACCACGTTGTTTCGCTCACTCCGATCACGGGAGACCTGAACCATGCACTTGATCACCGGAAAGCACATCCACCGCCGCACCTTCCTCCGGGGGATGGGGGCCACCGTGGCCCTCCCCTTCCTGGACGCGATGCTCCCCGCCGGGAGCCTGGGCCGGGTCATGGCCCGGGACCTGGACAAGACCCGCATGATCGCCATCGAGATGGTGCACGGAGCGGCGGGTTGCGCCGAAGTGGGTGCCCAGATGGGACTCTGGACCCCCCAGAAGGTCGGTACGGACTTCGACCTGAGCGGGACGTCCATGGAGCCGCTGGAGCCATGGAAGGAGCACCTCACCGTCGTGAGCAACACCGACGCCCGGATGGCGGAGGCGTACCGGCCCGGCGAGATCGGAGGCGACCACTTCCGCTCCAGCGCCGTGTACCTCACCCAGACGCATCCCCGGCAAACCGAGGGCTCCGATGTCTACGTCGGCCAGTCCCTGGACCAGATGTTCGCTGAGCGGTACGGGCAGGACACGCCCATTCCGTCCATGCAGCTCTGCATCGAGAACGTGGATCAGGCGGGCGGTTGCGCCTACGGGTACTCCTGTGTCTACACCGACTCCATCAGTTGGGCCTCCCCGACGGAGCCCCTGCCCATGGTACGGGATCCCCGGGTGGCCTTCGAGCAGCTCTTCGGAGCCGGTGCCACGGCGGAAGAGCGCCAGATCCGACTCCAGACCGATGGCTCGATTCTCGACTGGATTTCTGCCGAGGTGGCCAGCCTCAAGCGTGAGCTTGGAACGGGCGACCAGCAGCGGATGGACCACTACCTCCAGAACGTGCGGGAGCTCGAGCGTCGAATCCAGCTCGTGGTGGCTCAGAACGAGAGCGGTGAGGAGCGGGAGATCCCCGAGGCTCCGGCCGGTGTTCCCGATTCCTTCTCCGAGCACGTGAAGCTCATGATGGACATCCAGGCGCTGGCCTTCGCGTCCGACATGACCCGGGTCTTCTCCTTCAAGATGGGCCGGGACGGTTCCGCGCGGGTCTACCCCGAGAGCGGCTCCGAGCGGCCTTTCCATCCCGCGTCGCACCACGGGAACAACGAAGAGGCACTGCGTCAGTTCGCCATGATCAACAGGTACCACGTGAGCCTGCTGCCCTACCTCTTCGAGCGCCTCAACGAGGTCACCGAGGGCGACAAGACGCTCCTGGACAAAACCGCCATCATCTACGGTTCGCCCATGGGTGACCCGAACATCCACAACCACCGTCGCGTGCCCCTGTTCATTGCAGGTGGAGCCAACGGCGCCCTCAACGGCGGCGTGCACTTCAAGGCGCCCAACGGCACGCCCATGGCCAACATCATGCTGGGCTTGGTCAACAACATGGGGATGGAAGATCTGCGGGAGTTCGGAGACAGCACTGGTGGCTTCTCCTTCAATGTTCCCAGTTCGTCCTTCGCGGACTGACGGAGCGAGCCCACTTTAGCTCGCGGAGTGTATGCACCATGTGGAGGCACGAATGAGGAAACAATCTGCGCTGAAAATGATCGGAGCGGCCGCAATGGCCATCCTGATCTCGGCGTCTGTCCTGGTCTCTGACGTCACGGTCATCGATGCCGCCCGCAGCGGGAATATCGACGAGATCCGGGCCCTGGTTCAGAAGGGCGCCGACGTGAACGCCGCGGAGGGCGACGGCATGACGGCCCTCCACTGGGCCGCCGAGGGCAACCATGCCGAAGCAGCCAGCATCCTCCTGTACGCCGGTGCCCGGCTCGATGCCCGGACCCGCATCGGTGCATACACTCCGCTCCTCGTGGCCAGCCGGGTGGGTAATGCGGAGGTCCTCGAGGTGCTTCTCGAGGCCGGAGCCGATGTTCATTACCGGACGACCACCGGCGAGATGACCGCCCTCCACTTCGCCTCCGCCGCAGGGAGTGCCCGTGCAGTGGAACTCCTCCTGAATCACGGGGCCGAGGTGGACGCCCGCGAGGGAGGGTCGGACCATACGCCTCTCATGGTCGCGGCAGCGAACAACCGGCTGGAGGTCGTCCGCCTCCTCATCGCCCGGGGTGCAGACGTGTCCTTGGTGAACCGGGCGGTGGACATGGCGGTGCGGGAGCAGGAGGACAATCGCTCCCGTCAGATCCGGAACCAGCGGGTCGCCATGCTCCGGGACCTGGAGGAGCAGGAGAACGGGGCCAGCAGTGAGGAGGCCGCCGAGGAGGCACCTGCGGAGGCCTCTTCCGAAGAGGAGGTCCCAGGGGCGCCCGCGTCTGAGGAAGTGGAAGTGGAAGTGGAAGAGGAAGTGGAGGAGGAAGCTCCGGCCGAGTCCCCCGCTGAAGAGGAGGCCGTCGCCGAGGAGGAGGAAGAGGAGGCGCCTCGATCTGGTTTCGCCCGGGCCGCGGCGGACCGTGCCGATGACGAGCCCATGGAGGAGGCTGCTGCACAGCCCCTCAGCTACGCCGAGCTCGTGGGAGGTCACGGGGGCTTCAATGCCCTTCATCTCGCCGTGCGGCAGGGTGCAAAAGACGTGGTGAAGGAACTCATCGCCGCCGGCGCGGACATCAACCTCGTGAGTGAGGGTGACCAGTCCAGCCCGCTGCTCATGGCGGCGATCAACGGACACTGGGATCTGGCCATGTACCTGCTGGAGCAGGGCGCCGATCCCAACATCGCGAGCCATGCCGGGGCAACGCCCCTCTATGGGGTGATCAACCTGCACTGGGCCCCCAGGGCCTTCTACCCGCAGCCCCGGGCGCAACTCAACCAGGACGTGGAATACCTGGAGATCATGGGGGCTCTCCTGAGAGCGGGGGCGGACCCCAATGCCCGGCTGACGAAGCACCTCTGGTACAAGTCGTACAACTTCGATGTCCTGAACGTGCACATGGAAGGCGCCACTCCCTTCTGGAGGGCGGCCTACGGCACCGATGTTCGGGCCATGCGGCTTCTACTGGAGCATGGAGCGGACCCGACCCTGTCCACCGTGCGGCCGCCTGAGCGGCGCCGTGGCGGGTATGGTGGTGGGGCCGTGGAAGACGAGTCGGGCCTTCCGCCGGTGCCGGTGGGGGGACCCTCTGTGAGTCCGCTTCACGCGGCCTCCGGAGCGGGATATGGTGAGGGTTTTGCCGCCAATGCGCACCGCCATGTACCTGGGGGGTGGGTCCCAGCGGCCCGCTACCTCATCGAGGAAGTGGGGCTGGATGTGAACGCCCGTGATCACCAAGGGTTCACGGCCCTCCATCACGCAGCCTCCCGGGGCGATGTGGATCTCATCCAGTACCTGGTGGACCAGGGAGCGGATGTGACGGTCATCAGCCGGCGGGGTCTCACGGTGGCGGACATGGCCAATGGACCGGTGCAGCGCACGACCCCGTACCCCCGGGCCATCGAACTCCTGCTGGAACTGGGGTCGCCCTTCAACGACAACTGCGTGTCCTGCTGAGTCCAGTCCGAATGCGTAGCATCTCCGCGGCCCCCCGCTCCCCGGATCTGTCCGGAAGGGTGGGGGGTCGCGTTTTTTTTAATAGTCCCTTTCCCGAGGATCTTCATGCTTCGCAGAGTCTCCGTGTTTTTCGGCTTTGGCCTCCTCGCCGTTCTCACTGCCTGTGGCTCGGAGGATTCATCTTCCAGTGCGGCTGAGATTACCCCCCACTTGCCCCAAGAGGCCATTCGTACGGCGGATCCCTTCGCCCGGGGTCTGGATCACGGCGACTTTCCCAGGGTGAAGGAGCTGGCCGAAGGCGTCTATTCCTACGAACAGCTCCGTTCCGCCGGAGAGGAGTGGTTCACCACGGTCAGCATGTTTGTAATCACCTCGGAGGGGGTGCTGGTAGCCGACGGACAGGGCAATGTGGAGGAGACCCAGCGTCTGGTGGACACGATTGCCGAGATCACAGATCAGCCCATTACGCACGTGGTCATCGCGTCGGACCACGGAGACCATACAGCCGGGAACGTGGCCTTTCCCGGGGACGCCGCCTTCATTGCGCATCCGACCTCGGACCAGGTGCTGCGGACCGCGGCCAGTCGGTGGGACCCCGGATCCAACGCTCCCCCTGTGATCCTCCCCACCGAACTGGTGGAAGACGAGGCCACCTTGGAGATGGGGGGGCGGGAGATCCAGATCCTCTTCAAGGGGCGGGCCCACACGGGGGGTGACCTGGTCGTATACCTCCCTGAGGAACGGATTCTCTTCATGAGCGAGGCGTACCTGCATCGCGTCTTCCCCGCCATGCGGTCGGCCTTTCCCACGGAGTGGGTTCGGATGATAGAGCGGGTGCAGGCCATGGACGTGGACACGTACGTCCCGGGTCACGGCTTTGTGGATTCCCCGGAGGTCCTGAGGGACGAACTCGAGATCTATCGCCAGGCCATGGTTCAGGTCATCGAGACGGTGACAGAGCTGCATGCGGCCGGGCTTTCCCTGGAGGAGGCACAGGCACAAGCCGACTTCGGGGAGCTTGGGGAATGGAGCCTCTCCTCCAGCCAGGGCCCCATCGCGGTGGCTCAGGTCTATCGGGAGTTGGACGGGGAGCTTCCGCCGGAATGAATCCGTGCGTTTGCACCCGCTGGAGCGTAAGTTGCGCATGAGGACATAATCTCAAGGAACGGAGGTTCAGATGGGTAGCGTCAAGCGCAGTGTGTGGGGCCGAATCCTCGGAGTGGGTTTGCTTGCCCTGGCCGTTTCGGCCTCCGTCGTCATTACCGACGATTCCCTTCTGGACGCGGTACGCCAGGGTGACCTGGACACCATCCGCTCGCTGGTCCAGAGCGGTGCCGACGTGAACGCCGCCGAGGGCGATGGAATGACGGCGCTCCACTGGGCCGCCGAGGGGAATCACGCCCAGGGCGCTCAGATCCTGATCTACGCTGGGGCCCGCCTGGACGCCCGCACTCGTATCGGGGACTTCACCCCCCTCCTGGTTGCGAGCCGAGTCGGGAATGCCGAGGTCCTCGAGGTGCTCCTGGAAGCCGGGGCGGACCCCCATGTCCGTACCTCCACCGGCGACATGACAGCCCTCCACTTCGCCGCACAGGCAGGGAATGCCCGGGCCGTGACCCTGCTCCTGGAGCACGGCGCAGAGGTGGACGCCCGGGAAGGAGGGTCGGGCCATACCCCCCTCATGGTGGCTGCTGCAAGCGATCGGACGGAGGCTGTCCGGACGCTCCTTGCAGCCGGCGCGGACCCTCGCCTGATCAACCAGACGGTGGATATGGCCGAGCGGCAGGCCGAGGACCAGCGCTCCCGCCAGATCCGGAACCAGCGGGTGGCCATGCTCCGGGACTTGGAGGAGCAGGAGAACGGGACCACCGCCCAGTCCGCTGGCGAGTCTGAGGCGGAGGAGACAGAGGCGGAGGGGAGCCAGACTGAGGAGGCCCAGGGCGAGGAAGAGATGGAAGCGCCGGAGCCCGAGGAGCCGGCCGAACCTGCGCCCCCGGCGGATGAGCTCTTCGGAACCTGGAACATCTCCTTTTCCGTCCAGGGGCAGGCAGTGGACGCCACTCTGGTGTTGAGCAAGAACGGTGATGCCCTTGGGGGATCGCTGGAGAGCCCGGCCGGGCTGGTGGAACTGGATGTGACGGCCGCCGGGAACGTCTTCGAGGCCGGCGCGAATGTGCCTGAGATTGGCCGAGTCACGCTGGATGGAAGCGTCTCGGGTCGTGAACTCGAGGGGACAGCGAACCTGGGGCCCATGGGAAGCGCGGCCTTCTCGGGACTCCGGTCCGGCGCTGCGGCTGCGGCTCCCTCCCGCGAGGCTGGGGAGGACGAGCCCGAGGCAAGGGAGGCGCGGGCTGAGGACGCTGGCGAGGAAGCCGAGCGGCCTGAGCCCTCGAGACCCCTCAGCTACGCCGAACTGGTCGGAGGCCACGGCGGTTTCAACGCCCTTCACCTGGCGGCCCGGCAGGGAAGCCGGGATGTGGTTGCCATGCTTCTGGATGCAGGGGTGGAGATCAACGAGCCCAGCCAGGGGGACCACAGCACCCCCCTTCTCATTGCCACCATCAATGGGCACTGGGACCTGGCCCTGGAACTCCTGGAGCGGGGTGCGGACCCCAACATTCCGAGTCATGCCGGTGCCACACCCCTCTACGGCGTCATCAACCTCCACTGGGCGCCCCGGGCGTTCTATCCCCAGCCCAGGGCCCAACTCAACCAGAATGTGGAGTACCTTGACATCATGGAGGCTTTCCTGAAGGCCGGAGCGGACCCCAACGCCCGCCTCACCAAGCACCTCTGGTACAAGTCCTACAACTTCGATGTCCTCCGCATCCATTCCGAAGGGGCCACGCCCTTCTGGCGGGCCGCATACGGCACCGATGTGGCCGCCATGCGCCTCCTCCTCGCGTACGGTGCCGACCCGCATATCGCCACCCGGCGTCCCCCTGCCGGAGGACGAGGCGGGTACGGCGGCGGAGCCACAGAGGACGCCTCCGGTCTTCCTCCGGTCCCGCCAGGTGCTCCCTCCCTTACCGCGCTCCATGCAGCCTCCGGAGCGGGGTATGGGGAAGGCTACGCCGCCAACGCCCACCGCCACGTGCCCGGCGGCTGGGTCCCGGCGGCCCGCTTTCTCATCGAGGAGGTGGGACTGGATGTGAACGCCAGGGACCACCAGGGCTACACGCCCCTCCATCATGCGGCGTCACGAGGGGACACGGACCTCATCCAATACCTGGTGGACCAGGGGGCCGACCTGACGGTGGTGAGTCGCAGGGGCCAGACGGTGGCCGACATGGCCAATGGGCCGGTACAGCGCACCACTCCCTACCCCGCAGCCATCGAGCTCCTCTTGGCACTGGGGTCGCCCTTCAATGACAACTGCGTCTCCTGCTGACCTGCAGCTTGGCGCTCGTACAGGCCTGACCGAAGGCGAGCGGGCACTCCCGGTAGGAAGGCGGGCGGGCAACCCCGGTAGAGCGTTGACGGGCCACCCTGGTCTCACCCGATGAGGGTGGGGCGGGGGTGGCCCGGCGCATTCCGGTGGTGTCCGGTGTAGAAGCAACGGGGTATCGCCGGATCAGCGTGACAGGTCCGGGAGAAGCGATCCGGTCCTTATTTCGTGTCCCGGATCGTTCTGTTTGTGGGGCCTATCTCTGACTTCCCGCCCCAGGACGCGGTGTCCTTTTCACCCAATGACTCCTTCCCAGGGAGGCGCAGGCCTATGACGCGGTTCCTTTCGTTCGCATTTGCCCTGGCCCTCGTCGCAGGGGGAGCTCCGGGCTTGTCGGCCCAGTTCTTCACCGGGACGTCATCCATGGCGTCGGATCCCTTCCCCCTGCAGGCCGGTCTCGTCGTGGTGGGGTTGGAGCATGAGGGGGCGGGCCAGTTTCGGGTCCGCCTCCTGGATCAGAGGGGAGCGGTGGTGGAGGAGCTCGCCGGCACCACCGGTTCCTTCACCGGCTCTCGAGCGGTCCAGATCCCGAGGGCCGACCAGTACCTCCTGGACGTGGTGGCCGATGGGGAGTGGCGGGTGCGGATCCGGCGCTTCGGAGAGGTGGCCGACGATGAGTTGGACGCCCACCCCGAACTGGAGCGGGCCCGCACGCTGGGTAGGGAAGTGGCGAACGACCAGGGGATCCTCGGCTCGTTTGGCGGCGGTTTCCTGGCCGGTGCGGTAGCCGGGCCCGTGGGTTCGGTGGCGGCCACCATCTGGGCCGGAAGGGATCCGCCCCCCCCTCCCAGCCCGCCCTTCCGTGCGGAGGCGCCTGTTTTCGATCAGATCGTCCAGGAGAGTTACGACGAGACCTATCGGATGCGGAGACAGCGGGCAGCCCTGCGAGGCAGCCTCCTGGGGACTGCGGTGCTCGCCTTCGTCATCATCCGGTACTCGGATCTGGCTCGACCGGGGGGAGTGCCGGGGGACGGATCTCCCCCGGACATCCAGCGAATTCCCATCTTTCGGTT
>SL_3KL_010_SEDDRAFT_10001571_pt1 | contig 20845 bp, 13 predicted proteins | sample SodLakKL_010_SED_2_FD_10381 | JGI IMG/M metagenome (IMG submission 10381) | reverse complement strand
TCGGCCTCGGAATCGCCGGCCTCCTCGCTGATGCGGTTGGACAGGAACCCGGTCACCTCGAACAGCGTGCCGCGTCCGGTGCTCTCCAGGTTCCGGATCACATCCAGCAGTTTCACAAGGTTTTCGCGCACCTGGGGATCGTCCGGGAACGCACCGATATACGGTCCGGACGTGAAAAACGCCTCTTCCAGCAGCTCGGAAACGCGACGGAACGGCACTTTTTCGCGCAGTTTCCGCAAAAGGGGCACCGCGGATTCCAGCGCCATGCGGTCGGCATCCCGCAGCCGCCCGTGCCACGACGCATGATCCGAGACCGCAGTCCAGAAATTGGGATATGCGCTGCGATCCTCATCCATCACCACCCGAATGGCCAGCAACGCCGAATCGGACAGCGACACCATCGGCGAGCGCAGCAGCCCGGTCAGCGACACATCGTCAAACGCATCCAACAGAAACGACAGCAGAAGCCACGCATCCCGCACTTCCCTGCGCATGTAAAAACTCTTGCCCTTGGCCACGGTGAACGGCAGCCCGGCCTCCCGGAGCGCATCCTCCAGTGCATACATGTGCGTGCGCCGCTTGTACAGTACGCCGACCGCCTTTTCGCCTTTTTTCATTTTCTGGTGGATGGCGTCATAGGCCTCACGGCGCCCGTCATATATTCCGCGAAGGAACCTGGCTATGCGACGGGCTTCCAGGTGGATGGGGTGTGAGGCGAGCACTTCCGCGTCCACCAGATCGGACGGATCCGGTTGTGAATCACCCCCAGAATCTCTTATCGAACCGCCTTTTGAATCACCATTCGACTCCACGCTTGATCCCTTATTCGACTCCCCGTTTGACCCCGCCGCTGATTCCTCTTTATGCCTTTTTTTAAGTTCGGCTTCCAGCGCATCGCCGTCGGCCAGCAGGATGCGGACCTCGCCGGGCGCCTCCGATTTGCGGGACTGTTCGGCGGATGGCCGGCGCAACGGCTGGTGATACGCCTCGTAGGATGCGGCTTGTGATTTCGGGCCGAGTATGTCGCGGAACAGGTCATTCGTGAATCTGATGACCGCTTCGTTTGAGCGGAACGAGTAGGGCAGCTCCACCGACATCAGCGACATGGCACCGGGGGCCTTGCTCCTGCCGGTCAGCTCCCCCTCGGCGCGACGCATCATGGCTACGTCGCCACCGCGAAAACCGTAGATGGCCTGTTTCACATCGCCGACGATCAGCAGCTGCTTGCCGCGTTGAGAAGATTTATCGCCCTTTTTCAACAAGGCATCACTTTCCGGTAAAATGGCTTCACCGCCCGGCAGCGAAGCATCCCCCTCCGGAAACGCGAGCTTGCCCAGTATTTCCCACTGCCGGCGGTCCGTATCCTGAAACTCATCCACCAGGATCTGGTCGAAGCGCGCCCGCATCTGCGCGGCTACGGCGGGATGTTCCGTGAACAGCCGGTGCGTCAGCCAGATCATGTCGTCGTAGTTGAAATAGCCCGCCTCAAAGCGCTGGTACCGCATGAGCGTGCCCCAGCGAAGGCCCAGCCCGGCCAGGTCGCGCATGTTCCAGTACGCTTCGTGGTCGGGATCGAACTCCTCCTGTTCGGGATAGGATGTCAGCTCGCGCACCAGGTCCGGCCGCGACAGGTATTCGTCGATTGTGACCAGGCTGGTGTGATAACCGACAAGCGTATCACCCTGCTCGTCGAATTCCGCCAGTGTCTGCCCGTCGATTTCGTTTTTATTGAACGCCTTTTTCGCGAAACCGCCCGATTTGTTCTTTATGCCCAAGAGATCCTCCATCGACCGCGGGACTTTGTCCGGCGAGGCAAACCACTCCGGATGGGCTGCAAACGTATCCAGCAGTTCTTTCAGCAGCGCATCCCGCTCCACACGCCAGTGTTTCGAGACCTTTTCGATCCAGCCGGGATACTCTTCGGGCTTCAGCATCGCCAGTTCTTCCAGCGCCCTGTCATCCATACCCGAAAGATCCTTCATGAACTCTTCGAAATCGGAAACGGAGAGCCGTGTAAGCTGGCGCTGCAACGGATCATGATCCTTGTACTTGCTGTAAAACCGCTTGCGCCACTCCATCATCCAGAGCACCTCGTCGTAGTCGCTCAGCACCTCCAGCGCACCGTCGACCTGGCATTCGTTATCCGGAGGGCCGAAGACGGGCGGCGCATCCGGCACCGATATTTCGGTGACCTCGTCGGGAAAATATTGCAGGATACGGTTGCAAAAGGAGTGGAACGTCGAAATATAGTTGTGCGAGAAGCGCTGGCGGGTGGTGTGCAGGTGCTGCGATCTACCGATATTCCGGTTGATGGCGGCATAGATGCGCGAGCGCATTTCGGCGGCGGCAAAGTCTGTGAAGGTGAGGGCGAGCATGCGCTCCAGCGGCACCTCGTTCTCAATGAGCTGGTGGATGACGCGCTCGGTGAGGTTGTGGGTCTTGCCCGTGCCGGCGCCGGCTTCCAGGATCAGATATCCATAGTGTCGACGTATCCGGTCGGTGATCGCGTCCGGGGTCAATTTCATATTGCTCCGATCAGCCGCCATGCGCATCCTCCCAGAACTTTTCGAACAGGTAGTACCGGTCCAGTTCAAATTTCAGTTTCTTTTTCCGTCGCCGGGACACCTCACGGTTATTGCGCTGCTGCTGGATCCGCACATCGTAGCGGTTGATGTGCTTGAAGTCCGACCAGGCGGGGTCGCCGGTGAGGCTGGCATGGAACCGGCCCGCACGGATCGCCTCCACGATCCAGGAGATCCGCAGCTGCTCGATCGCCTGCATGAACGCGTCCATCTCCGCGTCCGGCTTGAATCTCATCATGGCCTTTTTCCTGGCGGACCTGTTTTTCAAAAGCAGGTGGTCTTCATCGATCAGCTCGGCCGACCCGAGCGGATAGTCGCGCTTCACGTCTTTCTTCTTCCCGTTGATCGGCAGGGAGTAGTATCCGGCCACGAACTGCGCCAGCCCGTTCTGCCGCAAGAACATGGCATAGACCGGGAGCTGGTATCCTTTGCCTTCCAATATATTGCCGTAGTTCTTGATCCCGGACTTCCCCGATTTGTAGTCGTAGATCAGCGCGCGCCGCCCGTCGGAGGTCACATCGATCCGGTCTATCATGCCCCGGAACTGCACGGGCACGCCCGCCATTTCCTTCTCGAAACTCCATTTGTGCTCCATCCGGAATCCCGACTCCGGATAAAAGACAGCCGGACGCGCATCCTCCACCTCGATCAGATAATCCTCGCGCCCGCCGGCCTCCCGTTCCAGGAACCAGCGCGTCACCCGCTCCATGTTTTTCTCCAGGATACCGGGAAACGGACTTTGCGGATTGCCGAGCTGATGGCGGTACGCCTCGGTCAGCCGCCGCCTTATGCGAGCCATCCGCTCCGTCGCCGCATCGGGATCCTCCTCCGGCCAGACCGGCGGCCCCTCCTCCGGTGTTTCCGAATAAAATTCCTCCAGGATCTGATGCAGCAGGCTGCCCTTGATATTCGACTCGGCGTCGTCCTGGTACTCATGCAGCGGTTTCAAGCGAAGCACGTATTTGAAGAAGTACTCATGCGGCGAGCCGGCATACGTATCCAGCCGGCTGATACTCATGCGCATCACTCCGCTGTCAAACTGCTGTTCCAGCCATCGCGATGTGATTTCCGGGTCCAGAACCCCGTCGTAGCGCCCCATTTCATTCGGATTTTGACGCGCTTTTTGCACCACCGCCGCGAGCTGCCATGCAAATCGGCCAGGCTCGTTATCCGTTCCAAAAGCCGGGTTTTTCTGGTGGATGCGGATCCAGACGGCACGCTGCCCGGGGGATGCAAATGACGCGCCATAGTCGCTCTGCGAGTGCGTCATTTTTCCATTTATTACCTTGCCTTCCACATCGATGATCTGCGCCGGACTGTCGTGTTTCGTAAGGGTGGATACCAGCCGGCCGGCTTCAAACTCGCTCATCAGCCATTTTTGCGCGGTTATTGGCCAGGGGCGAAAGTCCTGCTCCTTCCGCTCGCCAAGCAGTTCGAGCCAGAGCGGTGACGGCATCACGGGTTTCTGCGCTACAAGGGACGGCCGGCTTAAATAACGCGGCTTGTCCGATGACAGCAGCCGCTGAAGCTGCATGCGCGCCTCGATATATCCTTCCGATCCGTCCTTCTTTGTGAGCAATTGCAGAGTTTTCTCATAGCGGAATTGCAGGAAGTCGGGTTTGTCCGGACGGGGGAAGCCTTCCTCGTGAAGACCCAGGATGAATACGGTCTTGTCGTGCACCTCAGGCAGCTGCCGGATCTCGGTGAGCAGAATGCCACCGGGACGTTCCAGCGGACGCTCCCTGGTCTCTTTCAGGCGCAGCTCAAGAACCCTGAAAAACTCACGCCTTGCCATCTTGCGGCCAAGGCTCAATCGCTCTTCCGCCTGCCTCAGCTTATCCAGGATAATCTCAAGCACCTCCTTTGCCTCATTGGCTTCGCGACTCTTCAAATCACCCTGCAGGTCCAGCAGTGATTGGGTCCACTCCACCCACTCTTTCAGCGTCTGCCGCTCCGGGGTGTCGTAGAAGCGACACAGCGCATCCAGATGATCCAGCACGGAAGAGTAAAATTCCCGGTTGCGCAGCTCCTGGGTCCGGCGTTGCTCTTCCTTTTCCTCATCTTCCTCAAACTGGATGTGATCCAACAGCCAGTCAAAGACCCGATCCATGCCCGAAACCGCCTCGTCCAGCGTCCGGAAATTGTATTCCCGGCAGAACTGGGAGAAATGCCGGATGTTGGGGGCCTTGTTTTCGTCATGATCCTGCAGGTCGGGCAGCACCAGGCGGTTGTCGGCGAACACCCGGGCGACGTCATCAATGGGAAAATCGTTTTCGCCGAGCTTGAAATAGGTCAACAGGCGCCGGACGAACGGGTTGCTGATGAGCGGGGATCCCCGGCTGGTGTAGATTGGGACTGCAAACCTTTCGGCAACGGAGGTGACCATCGGCTCGTACAGCGACAGGTCGCCGGTCAGGATGACCACGTCCTCATAACTGTTGATGGACGATTGATTCCTGATGGACGATTGATTCCTGATGGACGATTTATTCCTGATGGACGATTTATTCCTGATGGACGCTTTACTCCTGATGGACGCTTGCTGTGCTTGATCCTGATCGTGAACATTGCCTGTCTGATCGCTCTGTATCCGACCGTCATCTGCCCGATCGCCGGATGACACCCCGGAACCTGACTGCCCGACACCATCCTTGCTTTCACTCGCCTGATTGTCTGCCGCCTCAGTGCCCTCGGCCATCAAGGCCAAAATCTGGCGCACGGCCTGCTCCAGTTCTTCCCTCGGATGGTGAAATACATCCACAAAAACATCGCCGGAAGGCAGCGCGGCGGCAGGATCATCCGCGAACCGAATGGATACGAGTTCCGCCTTCCCGAGAAGCCCCAAAGCATGCTTGTGGACCGGGTCGATCACATCGGTCAGATACAAAATGATTTTTTTATGACGCACTACAGCGTCATTGCACTGTGTCATTTTTCCGGGGAGATGCTCGCGGTCGACCCACTTTTTCCTGGCCATATGCTGCTCATACTCGCTCAGCAAGCCGGCCAGTACATTAGAGTCGCGCGTCATGCGGGATCCCTGATTCCGTTCTTTTTCGAGCAGCTTGCCGGGGTGCAGATGCTCCCGGTAGAGGTCGGCAATGATGTTGGAGATGGCTGTGACGGAGGTCATGCCGGCAAAGCGGCGATACTCGGGATTCCCGTGGCTGCTGAGCCACTGTTCCAGCCAGAGCGTACGCTCCTCGGGTGACGGCACCAGGGCAGGGAGGTCCGCGTCCGCCAGGCTGTGCATGGCCAACTCCTCGACAAAGGAAGTGATCGTGCGGATGTCAGGGGCGAATCCGCCCGCATCCCGCTGCCATTTCCTACGCACCTCCCGCTCCATCAGCAGGTTATTCACCAGGATCAGCGTATCCGGAGCTCCGCCCTCATCCAACAGCTTTTTCCAAAGCTGCGCCGGATCGGTACCGGCATGTTCGCGGGTCCACTTCATGATGAGGATCTCAATGGTATACTATGCAGGTGGGTGCTGAACATTGGTGATCTTTGCGAATTATTACGGATGGTTGCTGATCTTTAAAAATAGTTGCAGATCATTAAGGATCGATGCTGATTTTTAAGGATCGATGTCACTCGTTTCGGATAATTCAGCCGGCCTTTTCACAGGAGCTACCTGAGACACGTGAGTCGGCTCCACAAAGATTACCAAAATCAGCATCCATTTGAAAGGGAAAATGACCTGCCGGCACGGATCAGCGTCCCGGGACGACATTCCATGTCGCAGCACAGCCGTAGTCCATGAGGCAATAATTTCTTATGTTGCGAAACCAACATTTCCACTCACCAACGAAAAAAACATGTCACTACTCTGGTTTCTGATTATCGGCATGATTGCAGGCTGGCTCGCCGGACTCATCATGCGCGGGAAAGGCTTCGGCCTGCTGGGCAACATGATCGTAGGGGTACTGGGAGCGATGGTCGGCGGTTACATGTTCTCATTCCTGAACATAACCACCGGTCACGGACTTATCGGTTCGCTGTTCACGGCACTTGTGGGTGCGGTGGTGTTCCTGTTCCTGGTCCGATTGATAAAAAACCTGTGAGGACGGCATGCCCAAACCTGTTCAAAAAGATGAGATCGTAAACCTGCTGGAAGAAATCGGCACGCTGATGCGACTGGCCGGCGAAAACGACTTCCGCGCCATGGCCTTCGACCGGGCCGCCCGTACCCTCGAAAACCTCGACGGTGACATCAATAAATACATTGAAGAGCAGACACTTACCGATCTCAATGGGATTGGAAAGTCCATTGCCTCCGACATCTATGCCTACGCGGAAACCGGCAAAGTGCCGGTGCTTGAGAAACTGCGCAAGCAGGTGCCGGACGGACTCATTGCATGGCTGGGAATCTCCGGCATGGGACCCAAGAAAATCTACAAGATCCACAAGGAACTGGGCATCACGGAAATTACCGAGCTGAAGGAGAAGTGCCGGGACGGTTCGGTAGCCGCCTTACCGGGCATGGGAGAGAAAACGGCCGAGAAAATCCTCACATCCATTGCCTGGATGGAGGAGTTTTCCGAGCGCTGCCGGATCGACGAAGCTGCGGCGGTGGCAGAACTTTTCCTGGAACAGATGAAGGATGCGGATGGCGTCAGGGAAATTTCGGTGGCCGGTTCGCTGCGACGTGCTTCTGAGACCATTGGCGACATCGACATCCTGATTGCGGCGGATGAGAAACATGCCCGATCGCTGATGGATCGCTTTACCGGTCTGGACGGCGTGATGGAAGTACTGGGACAGGGCGAGACGAAAAGTTCGGTGCGGTCCGCAGAGGGTCGCCAGGTTGATTTACGTGTCGTGAGCCCGGATCACTATCCAGCCGCACTCATGTACTTTACCGGAAGCAAGGAGCACAACGTGGCCATGCGCCAGCGTGCCCGTGACAAGAAGCTCCAACTCAACGAATACGGGCTTTTCCACCAGAACAAGGACAAACAGGCTGATTTTGACCGGCCGCTCAAGGTGACGTCGGAAGCGGATATTTACGGGCATCTCGACCTGGGATACATCCCTCCCGAGCTGCGTGAGGATCACGGGGAGTTCGAACTGGCAAAGGATGGCAAGGTCCCCGACCTGGTGGAACTTTCGGACCTGCGCGGGATCCTGCATGCCCACTCCACCTGGAGCGACGGAAAGCGGTCCATCCGCGAGATGGCCGAAGCATGCATCGATCGCGGGTATGAGTATCTCGGTCTCACCGACCATTCGCGCACCGCGGCCTATGCCGGCGGGCTGTCCATCGAGCGGGTCCGGCAGCAGTGGGAGGAGATTGACGACCTCAACCGGGAATTCGCGGACCAGGGCAAAGACTTTGTGATCCTCAAGGGAATTGAATCGGATATTTTGTCGGACGGCAAACTCGACTATCCCGATGACCTGCTGGCGGAATTCGACCTGGTGATCGGCAGCGTGCACTCCGGGCTGGACCATCCCCCCGAAAAAATGCTCGACCGGCTGATGACTGCGGCGGCGCATCCGCACATCCACATGATCGGGCATCCGACCGGACGCCTGCTGCTGCGGCGCGATGGCAGCAAGGCCGACCTCAATCGCCTGATCGAACACGCCGCCGAGCACAAAACGGCAATCGAGATCAACGCAAATCCGTGGCGGCTGGATCTGGACTGGCGCTACGGCCGGAAAGCGCGCGAGTGCGGACTCATGAGCGCCGTTTGTCCCGACGCGCATGACATTGGCGGGCTGGATCATGTGCGCTACGGCGTGGGGATAGCGCGGAAAGCGGGGTTCACTGCCTCACACATCCTCAATACCAAACCGATCCGGGAACTGAAGAAGTGGCTGAAGAAAGGCAAACCGGATTGAGCATCTCAGCCGCCGCCGGCAATGATCTGCATATCGATTTATGAACAGCAGTTTGAAAAAACGCTAAAAGGACCTTGAAATGAGCGGCAACACACAGAATCCATTCCGGAAAATCGAACATGTCGGGATTGCCGTGCACGATCTTGATGAAGCGGTGGCACGGTACGAGCAGACGATGGGCACAGCGTGCTACAAGCGGGAAACCGTGGAAAGCGAGGGGGTGGAGACGGCTTTTTTCCGAACCGGAGAAAGCAAAATCGAACTTCTGGCATCCACCAAGGATGATTCACCGGTGGCACGGTTCCTGGAGAAACGCGGTGAAGGTGTGCACCACCTGGCCTTCGAGGTGGACGACATCCACAAGGAGATGGAGCGGTGCCGGAAGCTGGGCTATACGCTGATGAGCGAATCACCCAAGCCCGGCGCGGACAACAAGCTGGTCGCCTTTCTGCATCCAAAAGAGCACCACGGGGTGCTTATCGAGCTGTGCCAGCCTCACTCCTCATACATTTCGTAATGCTTCTCACCGGCACGGATCGCAAACGGCATGCGGTTCTGCGGCGGCGGGAGCGGACAGGTGGTGTGCGGATTGATGGCGCAAGGCGGATTGTATGACACGTTGAAGTCCACAATGGCCGGTTCGCCGGGTGCCGGACGGTCGATGTAGAGAAAACGTCCGCCGGGATAGGTTTCCCTGCCCGAGGTCGCATCCGCAAACGGAATAAAAAGGCGGTCGCCGGTTCCCAAAGCCACGATGGACACCTCGTGTCCCTCCGCTGAAAACGTCAGTGTGCCGGCCACATCATACTCGATCATCTGCCCCAGCACATTTTCGATGAGCATGGTCGTGCCCTCTTCTTCCGGCTCAAACCGGGCCTCCACCCGCCAGTCCTTGTCGACCTCGTAGCGTTCGATCCCGTCGAAATGTCGCAGATGCGGGCTGTTGTCGTCGAACAGACGGATACCGACGAGGTCGTCACGCCGGACCACAAACCAGTTCAACGTGCGATAGGTCAGCTCCTTTGTCATTTCCGGGGTGGATATGATCCCGTCCCGAACCCGGCGATCACGCTCGTCGCGGATATCGATATTGCCGACCACGCGCATGAAAACCGTATCCTCCCTGACTTCAAAAATGCCGGCCATTTCCGGGATGGATCCTTCCGGAAAACGCACCCGGGCGTGCGGGCCGCTGCCGAATGACTGCTCGCCCTCGTCCAGCCAATAGAGTCCGGCCAATCGCAGCCAGCCACGGTCATCGTGCAACCGTTCGATCCTGTTTTTGTGCCAGTTTTCGACAAACTCGTAGTATTCGCGATCCGCTTCTGTTGTGTCTTGAAGGGTGATGGCACCCGTGCCGGAATCGTTGCCGTAATGCAGCGAAACGGTCCTTTCACCCGGGCCCTCACCGGTATTGATATTCGTTGCAGCTGATGCAACAACCGCCAATGCCGTAACCAGCAGAATGGCATGTCCAACAATACTTTTTGGAGTTTTTTTCAAATTGCTCAGACTTGTCATTTGTCTTTTTTTGACGGTTTACAGGGTTTCCTGACACTTTTCCATTATAGCGCGATCCGGAACCATTGCCGGGATCCGGTGCGCGAAACCGGCACCGCCTACCGGTTGCACAACAACGATAAAAATAGTGAATTATGCGGAATAAAAAGCAGGGCCGGACGAGATTCAACGTCCGGCCCACTTTCAGGTCTGAGACGTGAAAACGCCCCGTTGCAGGGCGAATTCATGCCCATTTATTATTAGAGCACGTGGGCACACTTTCCTTACATTTTTAAAAAAAATTATGCCTCTTGTCTGAAAACCGTTCGGGATCGCTCCCATGGCTCAAAAAAAATCATCCAGGCCATGAATGTTCAAGATAGCAGGGTTGTTACATCGTTATGTGTTGCTACACAGAAAAGTAGGGTATCCCATATAAAACACTAACAAATCACAAACCACTATGAACCAAATGACTCCAGGCGCCCGCAATCTTGACAATCTGCCCACGGATCAGAACAAGGACGTTGCCCTTCTCCTGCTTCGAATTGGTGTCGGTATCATTTTCATTTACGCAGGCTGGGGCAAGCTTACGGGCATTGAGAATGTCCAAGGCTTCTTTGGCAACATCGGAATCCCTCTGCCCGGTCTCATGGCATGGGTTGTTGCCATCGTTGAGTTTGTCGGCGGCATCATGGTTTTAGCCGGTGCCTACATCCGAATACCAGCCATCCTGCTGGCCATTATCATGGTCGTTGCCATCCTCACCACCAAGCTCGGTGAACCGTTTCCGGCATACCGTGTAGACCTGCTGCTGCTGCTCATGAGCGCATCCCTAGCTTTGATGGGACCGGGAAGCTACTCTGTGGACGACCTGCTGCCCAAAAAATAATGCTATTGTGCCGGTTTGCAGCTCGGCATCAGCGCTGATTAGGTATCACCACCAGCCATATCTGGATTGAGTTGCCGAACCCGCATCCAGCACCCATAGCTTCGATTGTTGACCCATAAAACGGGGTGCGGCTACCCGGCCGCACCCCGTTCTCCTTTTATGGACCCTGTTACCCATGCACTTACCGGTGCCGCCGCCGCCCAGTCGCTGGCCGACAAGGAAAAACAACGTCCCGCCGCCTTCACCGCCTTTGTCGCCGCCCTGCTTCCCGACCTGGAATTCTTCATCCACAAGTCCTCCGATCCCCTGTTCCACATCGAGGTCCACCGCCAGTTCACCCACTCCTTTGCCTTCATCCCCGCCGGCGCCCTGATCACCGCCGCACTCCTCTGGTGGTTCCTCCGCCGCCATCTCACCTTCCGCGAACTGTTCCTCTTCAGCGCCCTCGGCTTCGCCACGCATGGTCTGCTCGATGCCGCCACCAGCTACGGCACCGAACTGCTCTGGCCCTTCTCCGATACCCGCTTTTCCTGGAACCTCCTCCCCATTGTGGACCCACTTCTGACCACCGTCATGGCCATCCTTGCTGGCGCCGCATTCTGGTACCGGAGCCGCCTTTTCGGATGGATTTTCATGGGATGGCTGCTGCTCTACCTTACCGCCGGATTCGTCCAGCGCGAACGCGGCAGGTCCGCCATGGAAGAACACGCCGCCCTGCGCGGGGACACCATCGAGCAGCTCGTCGTCAAACCCACCATCGGCAACCTCCTCCTCTGGCGCAGCACCTACATTTCCGGAGATTCGGTCCGGGTGGATGCGGTCCGTGCCGGCATCTTCCGTCCCATCCACATATACCCGGGTGACACCGCACCCCTGATTGTCCCCGAGCGGGATTTTGCCGACTGGGAAGGCACCACTCTGTATGGCGATATCCTCCGGTTCCAGCGCTTCTCCGACGGCTACCTGACGCGCCACCCCGACAAACCGGAGATCATCGGCGATGCGCGCTACTCCATGATCCCGAACTCCCTCTCCCCGCTCTGGGGCATCCGGGCCGACACCTCCCAACCCGACCGCCATGTGCCCTTCCTCAACTTCCGCGACGCCGGAAGCGACGTTCGCGAGGAATTCATCCTCCAGCTCCGTGGAAACTGACCCTCCCGCGACGCCGGAAGCGACGTTCGCGAGGAATTCATCCGCCAGCTCCGTGGAAACTGACCGTCCCGGAAATGAGCTTTTCGGGAAGTAGGACATACTGGTTTGCCCTTGAGCCGAATCAGCCGGGCTTGCCGTCCCGGAAACCTGAAAAAACCATGTAACAAATCCGGCCTGAAAAACTCCTGTTAATAATGGAGTTGCAATCTGTTGCCTGAACGCATCCGATGCGCTGATTTCTGACACCCTGAAGCCGGAGTTATATGCAAATCAATGTCCATGCCCACGTCTTCAACTTTTCATCCATACTCACCAAAGAGACCATCCTGCTGCTGTCGCACCGGCTGACCGATCGCAATCTGCCGGAGCCATTGCGCGACGCCCTGCTGTCCTACCTGCGCACGCGGCGCAAAAGCCGTCCGGGCGACATCTCGTTCGATGACTTCCACCGCACCATCCGCGGCACCCGGTTCTTCAACCGGCTCATGCCCCGGCGCCTGCAATCTTTTTTCGATCGCCATCTGGATCTCCCGCCCTCTTCGGAAACCACCGCAGCCCTGACCAGCCTGCTGGAAGCCACCCTCATCGACCGCCACCAGGCCTCATCTTCCGTAGTGATCAACGCCTTCGAATGGCTCCGCATCGGCTTCATGAAACGCATCGACGACGTCACCGACGACCTCGTCACGCACATGGATGACGACGATGTGACCGTGGTCCTGCCCATGGACATCCTTGACAGGAAAGCCGGCAAGCGGGAGCGGGCGCTGTTCCTGAAACAGCTTGAGGATACCAAGCGGCAGGCATTGCGCTACCCCGGTCGCATCCTCCCGTTTGCAAAAGTGAACCCTGTGCGGCGGGACAGCTTCCACGTGATGCGCGAGGCCCTGCACAGCGGCGCGTGCGTCGGGCTGAAACTCTATCCCTCCCTTGGCTATCCGGTGCATGGAAGCATTATGGAGGATACGCTTCGCTATTGTGAAAAGGAGTCGGTTCCCGTGCTGCTCCATTGCAACGACACCGGGTTTCGCAAGAGCCGGAAAGATGCGCAGTACTGCAATCCGCGCGAATGGATCACCGTACTGGACACCCATACCACCCTGAAAGTCTGTTTCGCACATTTCGGGGGACAGTCGCAGGATGGCAAGCCGGTTTGGACCGCACCCGAACTCCCGCAGGACAGCTGGGCTGTTGCCATTCTCGAACTCATGGAGCGGTATCCGGGGCGCGTGTTCGCGGACGTGTCCTTCCACACCGAGCAAAACGCCACACCGGAAGAGACGGAAAACTACCGGAAAAACCTTGTCGAGGTGCTCTCCGACGAGCGGTATCGCGACCATGTGCTGTGGGGCACGGATTATCACCTGCTCCGGATGGAGGCCACCGACACCGACTATGCCGATTCCTTTCGCCAACTTCTGGGCGACGAGCTGTTTGCGCACATTTCGCGGCATAACCCGGCCGCGTACCTCGGACTGCCGCTGGATGGGCGGACTGCCGAAGCCAATATTGTCCGCCACATCAAATGGCTGTCCGCTCACAATGCCCGGGCCGTCCACGGAAGGCCGGCTTCCTGGCTGCGTGACCATCCGGACGGTGCTTCCATCCGAGGTGGTAACGGCCAGGTATCGACTGACGGGGTCGCCTGGGACAGCAACAACCGCATCCACACGGCACTTTTCAACTTTCTGTGGAACAACCGGCATCCGGCTTACCTGAGCGAACGCATGAAGCGGCTGCTGCGGGAGCAGGGTGAAACGCCCATCGAGCTTTTCGAAGCGCTTGGACGGCTGCCCATCGGTGAGCTTACGTTTCACAGCGACCCGCTTGGCGACCGGACGGACCGCAACCATGCCATCCGCAGTTTTGCCAACCGCATCCATGTCTGGTTTTCAGCCATTTCCTCTTTTGAGAAGAAGCAAACTGGCGATGCCGCCTACCTGAGGAAAATGGTGGATGCGTGTGCCGATCCTGCAGCGACCATTCCGAAGATTGCCGAAGTCCTGGAGCTCTTTTTCCGGGTAAAACCTGAACTGGAGATCGAAACATGAGTCCTATTCATGTCAGCAGAGTGGAGCTCCGGCAAAACGGGATCCCACAAAGGGCACGATTTTCTTCGCGGTTGCTCCTGAACCGGAACCCGTTCTTGACTCTGACCCCGACTCTGCCCCGAACTCTGCCCCGAACTCTGCTCCCCACAATGCAAAGGGCCCTGTTTGTGACTCTGTTCCCGGCACTGCTCATATTCCTGGTCCTGCCACAGCCGTCGCTCTCTGTTTCCCCGCTCCAGTCAACATTCATTACTTCGCAGCCGGCATTCTCATCATCCCTGCAATTCCCGGCATTGCCCTCCTCTTTCGACGAGTCCATTCAAAACGAGGAAGACAGGATCTCTCCGTACACCACCAGCCTGGTCTTCGACATTCCTGTGCTGGCCGCTTCCGAGGACTTGTCCAGCGTGACCGCCGGGGCCGCGTGGGACCTCGAAGTCAGCCGGCTGCTTTCCGTGTGGGGCCGGCGCGGACTCAGATCCGGCATCCTGGCAAGTGATGGGAGCTTTTATTTTCAAAGTTCCGGCTCATGGCTTCTCAATGAAGATCTGAACCGGCAGCCACTCACGGCGCGGTTTCATCTGGATGCCGGGTTCGAGCTGATTCCGCATCCACCAGAAGATATACCGACCGACCTGTTCATCGATGACCAGCCGCCTCCCCGCTGGCGGATCGGCGACGTGCGCTATCACTACCGCGCGGCAGTCACTTTGGAATCTGGAGTGGAAACCGGGCAGTCGTTCGACGACATTTTTGTGACGGCCGGAGCGGGATTGCGGCTCATTAATCTCTCCCGTACGGGCTGGAGCGGCTGGATGCCCACCGCGCACATTATCTATGAAGGCGTTTTCCGTGTTTCTGACGATCCGGTGGTGGAAACCGTTGAGGATACGGCCGAACAATTCCGGCGCCTGCGCATTGTCTACCGCCATCAGCTGGATCTCGAAACCGTGGGCCTGTCCGGCTTCACGCTTGCCGGCGGATTTCAGTTCACGCACGACTCCGGGCAGCCAGCATCATTCCGTGACGAGGGTCTCCATTCGCGTTTCGGCTGGACGGCCGACCTCTCACGCGCCATCCGGTGGCAGGGCCGCGACGGTCCGGGCCGGATTGACCTTTTTGTGCGGTATTCCGGCGGACGCATCGCCCCGCTGATCACATCAGACCGCTCTTTCCAGCTTGGTCTGCGGCTTCCCTATTCCCGCTAAATCCAAACCCGAACCCTGACATCCAGCACCATGAACCGAATCAAAGCCCCCTTCTACCCGATCATTTACGTCCGCGGGTTCGCCATGACCCAGTCGGCCATGGAAGAAACCGTTGCCACGCCCTACATGGGATTCAACCTCGGCAGCACGAAAATCCGACAGGAGTGGGACGGCGAGGTAGTCCGGCACATCTTCGAATCGCCGCTTATCCGCCTGATGAAGGATTACGGATACGTGGACAACTACACCGATGGTGGGGAGAGCGAGGGACGCATCCCCCCGAAAAGTATCATTATTCATCGTTATTACGAGCAGGCGGACCGCGATATCGGCACCGGGGAAGGTGCGCCGTCCATCGAAGAGGCTGCGGAGGGACTCAGCCGGCTGATCCTGAAGACAAGGGAACAGGTGTGCGGAGATGACACGGAGGAACGCGACCGATTCCGGGTCCATCTGGTCGCGCACTCAATGGGCGGACTCATCGTGCGCTGTCTGCTGCAAAACAAGGATATCGGCTCGGCGGAAGTGAAAAAACTGGTGGACAAGGTGTTCACCTATGGCACGCCGCACAACGGCATCGAAATGCGCGGGGTGAATGTACCCAGGTTTCTGGGTGGATGGGATATCAACAACTTCAACCGGCGCCGCATAGCGGAATATCTGCAGCTGCCAAAGCATGACCGGGTGGATACGCTCAACGGCACGTTCCCGGAATCGCGCTTTTTCTGCCATGTCGGGTGCAATCACACGGACTACAATCTGTCGCGGCTGGCCGTAGGCCCCATGAGTGACGGGCTGGTCCTCATCAAAAACGCCAGCATCCAGGGGGCGCCGCGCGTCTATACCAACCACAGCCACAGCGGCCACTATGGCCTGGTGAATTCCGAAGAGGGATACCAGAACCTGACCCGTTTCCTGTTCGGAAATGTCATGATCAAAGCCATTCTGGATGTCGGGGAGCTGCCCCTGCCGCCAACGGTACGCAAGGCGTACGAATCTGGCCGGCAGGTCCGGGCTTCCTACTTTTTTGAATCGACGGTGATGCCGCGTGGCGGACGGTTCCGGCTAAGCGACCGCCGCACGGAGACCAATTCCGCCGTTTTCAGGAAATTTGATGATCTGTTCCCCGGGAAAAAAGCCTCGGGAGGCGACGGATCTGATGGTGATGAATCAGATGGCGGCGGATCAGACAGCAACGGATCGGGTGGCGCAAACGCAAAAATGCCGGTTCTGTTCAGTGTGTTCCTGGATGCGTCCAAAATCGAGACCGGGCGCACCCTTGTCGTCACGGTGGACCTGTCCGTCCGGTCGACCGAATACCGCATCAGCGGCAGCCTGTTCACAAGGCAGCGCATACCCGAAGAAAACCTGTTCCGGGAAAAGATCACGCTGCACGCTACGCGGATTTCAGGAACATGGCGGCTCAGATACAATCTGACGGATGAAGAGTGGGGCGAAAACCGGGGCCGGTCCGCCGGGTTTTCCAACGGGAAATTTTCCATCCCGCTTACATCGCGTAAAGGATTCCGCGGCAATCTGCTGGTCCAACCGGAAGAGATCCGCTGAGAATCAAAAAAAGGGCTGTGGATTAATAAAATTTAAGAAATCATTTAAGACGGATATGTTATATTGCTACGAATATTATCTGTCTACTTTACCATGCAAAGTAAGAAGCCCGGCGTTTACGTTCATGAGATCTCAACCCTGCGGCTGTCCGTAGCCGGTGTAGAGACGGCGATTCCTGCCTTTGTCGGATACACCGAAAAAGCCGAGAGGGTCGGTGATAGTTCATCCCTGCATATGCAGGCGATGCGCATTACCTCATTCCGTGAATTCCGGGAAATGTATGGCGGGCCCAGGCCCGAACGCTTCTCTTTCACCATCACCGATACCTACAATAACAGGGGAGAGCTTTCCAACCGGCAATTCGCATCAAAAATAAGCCCTGATGCCCCTTCGCCCTACAAGCTTTTCTACAGTCTGCAGTTGTATTTCAGCAATGGGGGCGGACCGTGTTATATCGTCTCCGTCGGGAGCTATGAAGATGAGATCATACTGGGAAGCACGGAAGACGGGACCGGATTGCTGGGCGGGGTCCGGGTGCTGGAACATCTGAAGGAACCCACTATTCTCGTATTCCCTGATGCCCTTTCCCTGAACACGGTCCAGGAGTATGGTGCGGTGGTCAAAGAAGCACTGGCGCAATGCAAGAGATGTCGGAACCGGTTCGCTATCATCGACAAGTACAACAATCGAACCAATCTGAGCGAGTTCCGCAAGGCACTTGGTTCGCGTCATCTCGATTATGGCGCCGCCTACTATCCCTTCCTGCGTTCCACATTCAATTTTGAAGTGGATAAAAGTTCTGATGATATCCGGCACATCATCAAGGGAGCGCCACCAAAAATTACTGTCAACTACGGGGATGTCCGGGATTTGTCAGAAATGGAGGAAAAACATCCGCAAATATTCCGGTCACTGGTGGCAACCACGAGGAGAGAATATGTTGTGGTCCCGCCCTCGGGAGCCGTAGCCGGACTTTTTGTCAAGGTGGACCGCAACCGCGGTGTGTGGAAAGCACCCGCCAACATTATGATCGACGCCATACTGGAACCCATCTCTCCAATCACTGGCGTCATGCAGGCTCATCTGAACGTCGATTCGGCAGAAGGAAAATCGATCAACGCAATCCGCTCATTTCACGGACGCGGCACACTTGTTTGGGGTGCGCGTACGCTCGCGGGCAACGACGAGCAGTGGCGCTACATCCCGGTCCGTCGTCTGGCCATGTATATCGAAGAATCGGTCCGCAAGGCAACCCAATTTGTCGTCAATGAACCCAACAACAACAGGGTTTGGCTGCGTGTGCGCATCATGATCGAGCAATTTCTGGCCGAGCTATGGCACGCAGGCGCGCTTGCCGGAACCGCTCAATCCGATGCTTTTTTTGTCCGGGTCGGGCTCGGAGAAAGCATGTCTGCACACGATGTTGACCAGGGCCGCTTCATCATTGAGATTGGCATTGCCGCCGTCCGTCCTTCGGAGTTCAGCATAATCAGGGTTACCCATCAGCTCTGAAGGGAGTAGCCTGCCCCTTCCCGCGTCCGGCAGAAACCTCTCTGAGCCCGGGAAAAGTCCACAAAAAAACAAATTGAGGTGTCTCCCATGGATACAGCAACCATCAGATACAATGCCCGTGACCTTGACAGCGAACTGGCCTGGCTGGCTGAGATCATCGATATGAGAATGCGGTTGAAGACCGGCCAAAAATCCCGCTATCGCGATGCCGCAAAATTTAAACCGCCCTCACTGAGAAGAAGCAAATCCACCTATGGCCGGTTCGTTTCGGAACACGGGCTGGATGCCCCGGAACGCTTTTTGCTCATCCTTGCAATGGTGCCCCACATCCGTCCGAATATCCTGGATGCTTTTTACGGGAGGATACGGCTGGAGGCGGATGCCGAATCGCCTGATACTCCGGCTGCCGTTCGTAACCATTCGGGATTTCTGCCAACCGGCGAAACGGCCATGCTCCTTTATGCGGATAACGATATGGAAAAGCGATTCCACCTGCTGAAAGCATTGGAGCAATCCCATCCCCTCGCACGGGAGGGGGTGCTACGGCTGGAGGAGCCGCCACCGGGCCAACCCATGCTCAAAGGAGAACTGCGGATTTCGGAAGCCGCCCTGCACCTGTTCACGACGGGTGAGATCCTGCCAACCGGCTTCGATCCTGACTTCCCGGCAACCCGGATGCGATCCGAATTGCAATGGGAGGATCTGGTCCTTCCCGGAAAAGTGAAAACATCCCTGAGCCGGATGGAGGCATTTCTGCGGAACCGGGAGTCCCTCACCAGGCAATGGCATCAGGAAAAGCACCACAAGCCCGGACTCCCCGTGCTTTTCCATGGACCGCCTGGCACAGGTAAAACGTTGGCGGCCGAGGTTATGGCAGGAACTCTCAATTTGGAATTGTACAAAATCGACCTGTCTGACGTAGTATCCAAATACATCGGGGAAACCGAAAAAAACCTGTCCCGGATCTTTGAAAAAGCTGAAAACAGGCAATGGATACTTTTCTTTGACGAGGCGGACGCCCTTTTCGGAAAGCGCACTTCGGTCAGGGATGCAAACGACCGGTATACCGACACTGCATCGGCACAAGCGTCATCTCTCTTGTTCTCATTTATGGAAAACTACCCGGGTTTGGCAATCCTTTCCATGGATCTTCTTGAAAAGCCGGACGACCGATTGCTCCGGCGTTTTGAACTGGCGGTCCATTTTACCATGCCCGGTGAGCATGAGCGTCTGCGGCTTTGGACAGAGGGTTTCGGAAAAGGGGTCCGGCTGGACAGAAGTGTTGACCTGAAGCACCTTGCAGCTGAATATGAGCTGTCCGGCGGCACCATCATGAAGGTGATCCGTTTTGCCAGTCTGAATGCCTTGCACCGCAATAGCAGGAAAGTGGCGCTCAACGACATCCTCGAGGGAATGGTGCACCATAAATCCGATTGATGCCGGCTGCATTGGCTTTATTTGGGGTTGATTGGGTTTGATTGCGTTTGATTGCGCTTGATTGCGCTTGATTGGCTTCCGTGGTTTTTTTTCGCAAACGGACGCTTACGCATTGTTTCACGGCAAAAAAAAGCCTGCCCCGGGTAATCGGAACAGGCTTTACATCAGTGTAATCTCCGAATTTAGTACATTTTCAGGTACACTCTGATGTACTGATTTTACGGATTCAGCTAATCCTGAAGGGATTGGTCATTAATACCCTTCCGGCTGTTGCGGCTGCTGCTGCATCTGAATCTCCTGGATCATCTGCTGCGCACGCTGTTGCAGTTCAGGATCCTGCTGGATGGCCATGTTAATTTCCTGGAAACGCTCCATCTCCATTCCCTCGTCTTGAACGGCTTCAGCCAAGTCCCGCTCCATGCGTTCTTCCACCACCTGAATCTGCTCCTGAGCCCTCTGGAATTTTTCAATGTCACTTTCAGTCACACCGATATCTTCGAGAGACTGACCCATTTGCTGAGCCTGCATGATTTCATTATAGGTGCTTACTTCAATACCTTCTTCGTCGACAATGGCAATCATCTCCTGCTGAGATTGCATCTGCACGCTCTGTGCGTTCATGGAAGCGTCGATGAACAATTCGAGTTCCTCATCGGACACCTCAATTTGTGGCGCTTCCTGTGGCGGCATCTGGAATTGAGCATGAGCCGGGATGGCAAAAAGCGCAAATACGGCAGCCATAATTCCTGTTGCAATGGACTGTAATTTCATACGTAACCTCATTATTCGTTTTACCTTTGTTTGGTTTCACTAGTGCCCCGTTAACTGACACATCCAAGTGATATTGCCCCTTTAATCAAGTTTTTCACAGGTTTAAATCATTTCTTGATGATTAAAAAATGTAAAGAGGCTAAAAACTTCCCTGATTTGTGAGATGCAGTCATCAAAAAAAAACCCTGTACCACCTTTCAACAGTGATACAGGGTTTCAAGACTCGTCGGGGCGACAAGATTTGAACTTGCGACCCCTTGCACCCCATGCAAGTGCGCTACCGGACTGCGCCACGCCCCGAGTCTGTGATAACAAAACAATCAA
>SL_3KL_010_SEDDRAFT_10001570_pt1 | contig 20853 bp, 13 predicted proteins | sample SodLakKL_010_SED_2_FD_10381 | JGI IMG/M metagenome (IMG submission 10381) | reverse complement strand
GTGCGCGCCGCGATCGACGAGGCCCTGCGCTGCAAGGAAGAAGGCGTGAGCCGCGCGATCCTGTTCAATCTCTGCGGCCACGGCAATTTCGACATGCAGGCCTACCGCGATTACCTCGACGGCAAGTTGATGGATCTGGAGTACGACGACGGCGAGATCGCGATGGCGTTGGCGGGACTGCCGTCCGTCGCCTGAAGCCCCCGGGTCCGCGGAGCCGGGCGGCAGGATCTTGCCGCCCGGCCTTGCCACCGGCGGCAGCGATTGTGTCGCATCGCCCCGAAATCCTTCGGTTCCGTGGCCCATCCAGTACCTGGCACACCCCCTGCATGGTCTCGGATCGGAGACGATACATGCGGGAGCCATCATGCGCAGGAAACTCTATTTCGGTCTTTCAATCGTGGGCGCGGTTGCGATCGCCATCCTCCTGTCGTTCAAGATCGGGCTTGCCGGAATCAACCTGCCCGGATTGATCCTGGTCCTTGGCGGCACCTTCCTCGCCTCGATCATCGGCCATTCACCGCGACCGGTGATCGATCTCCTTCGCCGCGTACCCAGCCTGTTCAAGGAGCAGGAGGAGCCGGGTACCGACGACTACAAGCCGTTCATGAACGTCGCCGACCGCTACCGCCGGGGCGATGTACGCGGCGCCGAGCAAGCGGCCCAGGCCATCAAGGACCCGTTCCTGCGCGGCGGCACCCGATTGGCGTTGGACCCGCACAACGGCGAGGAACTCGGCCGCATGCTGCAATGGCGCATGCGGCAGCAAAAGGAACGGGACAACGCCGACATCCGCATCCTCCGCACCATGGCAACCTTTGCCCCCGCCTTCGGAATGCTGGGCACATTGCTGGGCCTGGTCTCGCTGCTGGGCGATCTCGGTCAATCCGGCATGGAATACATCGGCGTGGCCATGGGCTTCGCGCTGATGAGCACCCTCTATGGGCTGCTGGCCGCCAACCTGTTGTTCCGCCCGCTGGCCCTGAAAGTGGAGGATCGATCGCGCAAGCAACTGCTACACATGAACTTCCTGGTCGACGCCATCATGATGCTGTACGAGCGCCAGCATCCGGTCCTGATCGGTGAATTCATGAACTCCGTGCAGCCGAGCCCCGACCCGAAACTGCCGGGTGCGAAGGTACACGCCCTCCCGCTGCAGGGCATGCGCGCATGACCAGCCAGGCACTCGCGCGCCAGGGTGGATGGAGGGCGTCGAAGGCGCGAATCCAGAGCCCTCCACCGGCATGGACACAGAAGGACCGCGTCGAATTCGAGGAGCACGAAGCGGCGGGGAATGACGGCGGCTGGACCGTGGGTTACCTGGACGTCCTGCTGATCCTGGTGACCCTGTTTGCCGCGCTGCTCGGGGCGACGCTCCTGCAGATGGATGATCTCCGCTCGCTTCGCGCGAGCGAGGCCCCTGCGATTGCGGCAGTGCCTGCGCCGGCCGAACCAGCGCGGACAGCTGAAACGGTTGCCGACCCGGCACCGGCGGGCGGGGGATCATCGGATCCAGCGGCGCCGGTCGCTGCATCGGAGCCGGCACCCGTTGCGCCCGCAGCGGAGACCCCGCTGCCCGTCCAGACCGCGGCGATCGATCCCGAACCCGCCCCGACAGCGGCAGTGGTGCCGGTCGCGAACACCGTGACCGAGACTCGGGTGGCCGTTGAGGAGGTCACGCCGGTGATCGATGGGGAGTCCATCGCTGCCGCGCTGGCGCCGGCGATCCCGGCCGAATTCGCGGTCTTCATGGATCTGGTCGCTGCACACGGAGAGCAACAGAATCTCGAGTTGCTGCTGGATCGGCACCAGCTGCGCCTCGAAGTGGGCAACGACATCCTCTTTCCCTCCGGCACCGCCGACCTGGCCGATGCCGGTCGGTCCCTGCTCGCGGAGCTGTCCGATGCCCTGAGCGACGAACGGCTGAAGATTTCCGTGGAGGGCCACACCGACGACGTCCCGATCAGCACCGCCCGTTTCCCTTCCAACTGGGAGTTGTCGTCGATCCGGGCCACCACGGTGGCGCGGGAACTGATCGCGCTCGGAGTCCCGCAACAGCGGCTCCGGGTGACAGGCTACGCCGACACACGACCCCGGGCGGTCAACGACTCTCCGACCAACCGGGCCCTGAATCGCCGCGTCAGCCTTGTATTGGAAGTCGTGGAGGATCCCCTGCCTCCGCAATGAACCCTGTGCGAAAGGCGCCGGCCTCCCCGTGCAATCTCCCGATTCAGCGGACGGTGTCGTATCATTGGCACCGGTCCCGAAACGAGCGATGAGTCCCATGAACATTTTCTCCCGATTTGGCAGCACCATCCTGTGCCTGGCCGTTGCGGCCTCGCTACCCGCGGTTGCCCAGGGCAGCTGGGCAGACCGCCTCAAGGGCGGCGTCCCCGAGATCCCCACCACACCCAGAGCCGCGGAGGGCGATGCCGGGCCCGCGCTTGGGGTCGAGCACGACCAAATGGTCGCGGGGCTGAAGGAAGCCCTGGAGACCGGGAGCCGCCGCGCGCTCGAGGTCGCTGGAAAAGAGGGTGGCTTCAAGGACAACCCCAACATCCGGATTCCCATGCCCGGACCGCTCGACAACGCCAGCGGGATGCTGCGCGGCATCGGCCTCGGTCGTCAGGTGGATGAATTCGAGAACAGCATGAACCGGGCGGCCGAGAAGGCGGTACCCGAGGCCCAGGAAATCATCATCGAGGCCATTCGCGACATGAGCATCGACGATGCGCGCGCGATCCTGGTCGGCCCCGAGGACGGGGCAACCCGCTTCCTGCGTCGCCGGGCAGGAGATCGGATCGCCGAAAGCTTCCGCCCCATCGTCGCTGAGTCGATGGAAGAAACGGGGGTGACCAAGGCCTTCACCGGGGTGACCGACCAGGTGGGCACCCGCGTACCCGGGATCGGCGCCCTCGACGACCTCGATCTGAACGAGTACGTGACGGGCAAGACCCTCGACGGCGTCTTCACGCTGCTGGCCCAGGAAGAGAAGAAGATCCGCCAGGACCCCGTGGCCCGGACCACAGACCTGCTCCGAGAAGTTTTCGGTAACTGAGCCCGAGATCTCGCAGACCGTTGCGGCCCTGGGGTCCGGTACCTGCCGGACTCCCGCCTCAGCGGTGATGGGCCCCCGAAGCGACGGTGTCCGCGTCGTCGGCGAGATACTCCACATGGACGGCACTGCCCAGGCGAGCCTGTGCGATCTCGACCAGGTGGCGATGGTGGGTGAAGAACAGCACCTGGGTCTTCGTCGCCAGCTGGCCGAGCACGTCGAAGCCGGCGGAGGAACGCTCGTCGTCGAAGTTGATGAATAGATCGTCGGCAACGAACGGCATCCCCGGCGCACGCTCCAGGTAGTCCTCGACCGAGGCCAGGCGCAGCGCCAGGAACAACTGATCGGCGGTGCCGGTACTCAGCCCCGGCACCGGTACCTGCTCTGCGTTCCTACGCAGCCCGGTCAGGTGGGGCTGATCACGGTCGTCGTATTCCACGCGCAGTGCCGAAAACGCCCCCTGCGTCAGCGTGGCGAAGAGGACCCCGGCGCGCTCCAGCAGGGGCGCCTGTTTCTCCCGGCGGTAGCGGTCGATGGCCCACTTGAGCAAAACCGCCGCGCTGCGTACCCGCACGTAGCGCTCCGCCACCGCGCGGAGCTCCGCCAGCGCCTCCTGGCGGGCCGCAGCAGCCCGCGCTGCGGCATCGCCGCCCCCCATGGCCTCGAAGGCCGTGCGCGCATGGGACCGGACCTCCACCGCCAGGTCCCGGCGCTGGCGTAACTCGTCCATCTGCCCGCCCAGGGTCTCCTGGCGCGCGACGATCCGGTCGACATCGGCGGCTGCGCATTCCTGCTCGAGTTCGGCCATGGTCAGGCCGTCTCCTTCCTGTTCCAGCCGGCGCTCGGTGGCATCCCGTTCTGCATGTAGCCGGCGCAGGGCATCGCTGCGTTCAATGGCTTCGCGAAGCGCCTCGACCGTCTCCGCACCGGCGGCGCCACGGAGGCGATCGATGCTCTGGCGCGATGCGTCCAGGACCCTGTCGAGTTCGGCCAGTTCCTTCTCCAGCTTGTCGATCGTGGCCTGCCGGTCCTGCTGGCGCTGACGGACCTCCTGCGCCTCGGCCAGGCGCCGCTCGATCTCCACGACCGCCTCGTCGGCCGGGCTGCCGCTCAAGTCCGCCGCGACCTCGTTCAGAAAGCCGGCCACGTCGCGCTCGAAGTCGGCCACGTCGCCCAGGATCTTGCCGATGCGATCGTGGCGCAGGCTGTCGATCCGCTGCGCCAGATCACGCAGTTGCTCGATGATGTCGACCTGGTGCGCCACTTCCTGCGGGTCCGCCTCGGCGGAAAGCCCGGCTTCCGCCACGGCGCGCCGCCAACGGTCCTGCCATGCGGACCACACGGACTCGGCCCGAATCCGTTCGTCCCGACGCCGCTCCCGTTCCTCTTCCGCCTCGCGCAGGCCCTGCTCCGCCGTTTGCCGCTGCCGGTTGGCCTGTTCGTAGCCCTGCAGCAGATCAGTGGCTTGCTCCAGCAAGACGGGCAGAGAGTGTGATGCCTGTGCGGCCCTGGGCGCACCGTGACCAGCCAGTTGCTCCAGTAACCAGCCCGCCGCCTGCCTCTGCTCCGCGTCGTGGCCCGCCAGCCGGGCGGCCGCGGCGTCGCGAGCCTCCAGCGCCTGCAGCAGTTCATCACGCGTATCCAGCCACGACAGCATCGCATCCGGGCCCAGTGGCTCGATGGCGGTGCCTTCCCAAGCGGCCTGCCATTCCACCTGCAGGGTCCGCCCCTCCTCCGTCAGTTGCGCCTGCCGGCCGCGGAGGTGGGCCAGGGCCTCCTGGTGTTCCTCGATGCCGCGGGCAAGCTCGGCGAGCCGGCCCAAGGACTCGGCGTGCTCGAAGCGCCTGTCGGCAATGCGATCCGCGGCCCGCAGGGCGGGCTCGAAGCTGCCAGCGAGGTCCTCCAGCGCATCGGCGAACTGCCGCTGGGTTGGCTCCGGAATCGGTGTGCCCCAGATATGCCGGCGCTGCACCAGGTCCCAGAGGGCGTCCCGATAGCGGCGCGCCTCCGCCAGCTGCTCCCCGGTGATCCCGCCTTCGTCCTGGAAGGAGCGCTCGAAGGCGCCGCGCGCCCGGAGCAACTCCTCCTCGGCCGCCTCGACCTGGCGCCGGTTCTCCCGCTCGCGCTGCTCCCAGTCCTGGCGCCGGTCCCGGTAGCGCTGTACCTCCGCGCGCACCGGCACCCGTATCCCGGCCAGATCCTCCAGGGACGCCACACCGGGATGCAGGTTCTCCTGCAGGCGCGCACAGCGTCGCTGCGCCTCGCGCAACTCGGCTTCCGTCGCACCCATCCTGCCCGTGATATCACCCAGGCTGCGCACCGAACGAATCACCGCCGCCATCCCCGCGGTGTCGGTCACTTCGCCCACGGCCGCCAGGCGTTCGCGCAGGCGCACACACTGAGACTCCGCATCCCGCAACGCCGCGCCGCTGCTGGTCAATGTGGACGCGCTCTCACCGCGCTCCGCCAGCAATGCGCGCACCAGCGCGAGCTTGGCACGGGGAGCAATGGCGGCGATCAGGGCATCGACGTCCTCCCCCTGCCAACCAAGCTCACGGGCCAGCGTCCGCAGCTGCATCTCCGCCGCGTCGAGCTCTGCCCGGCGCTTGGGCAGGTCCGCCTTCGCCCGGCGGATCTCGATGCGCCGCTCGTGCAGGAGCTGTACGTCCTCCCGCCGCAGCAGGAGGCCCGTGTCGCTGGACATGGCGGCCAGCTCCGCCTTGGCCTGCCGCAATTGCCCCGTCAGCGTATCGATGCGGGTCGACGCCTCGAAGACCCTGCGCTCCGCGTCGGCAAGCTGCTGAACCGCCGTTTCCGGCAGCGGGACCACGGCCCCCAGCGCGGCGATCGCGGCTTCCAGTTCGGTCCTGCGGCGCACGTCCCGATAGACACGGCGGATGCGCGCCAGGCGCCGGTCTTCGGCGACCATGCGCTCGTACTCCGCCTCCAGCTCGGCGTGCGCGGCCTCGGCCGCCGCCAGCGCCGATCTCCGCTCCTGCCACTGCGCCGCGGTCAGGGTCTGCTCGCGCAGCTGCCGTTCCGCCTGCTCCAGACGCTCCGCCGCCTGCGTATAACGGCGCCTGGCGGCTTTCCGTGCGCCCCAGAGGCCATCCGCCTCCTCTTCCAAGGCCTGCAATCGGTGACGCATGCCCCCAATCCCTGCCCCGGCAGAGAAGAGCATCTGTCCGATCTCGTCGCGGGCATCCAGTATCTCGCGGCCACCTTGCTCGAGGCGTAGGTGATCGAGGCTGAACATGCGCTCGAAGAAGGAGCGGTCGGCTCCGGCGAGGAAGGCCTGCAGCGCGCCATCGCCTCCCGGGAGCGGGAGATCGTCCGGCCCCAGCAGCGTGTCCTTGTTACCCTTGCGGCGCAGGAATTCCAGCGAGGAATCGCCCTCCTCCAGCACGGCGCCGATGCGCATGTCCTTGTAGTCATGCACAAAATTGAAGGGCGATTGCGCCGGTATCCCGAACAGCAGGTCCTCGATCGAGGCAAGCGCGGTGGACTTCCCGGCCTCGTTGGGCCCGAAGATGATGTGGAGGTCACAAGCGCTTGCGGGCAGGTGGATCGAACGCCCGGTGAAGCGCCCGTAGCGGAGCAGATCCAGACGGCGCAGGCGCACGTCAGTCCTCCTCGGCGGTGAGCCGAGCGGAGAGGAAGGGCAGCACCCCCTCGATCAAGGCCGCGTGATCGCCGTCGAGCGCCGCCCGGAGGATCGAGTCCGCCTCGGCATCGGCCCGAACGTCATGCGGCAGGCGCTGCAGCATCTGCCCCGGATCCTCGCTGAGTTGCGCCAGGACTTCCGGGTCTCTGGCGGCCTCCTCCAGCATCCGCTGCAACTCGCCAAGGGCATCACTCCGCGCCGCCAGTACGCGGGCATCGACCACGGGCTGCGTCGCGATCCTCACCTGTTCGACCCAGGCGACGTCCGCGCCCAGGCCCAGCGCGATGGCCCGCGCCTCGGCCAGGAGCTGCTCTTCGGCGGCCAGGAGTTCGTCGTGCAGCGCCACCCGCCCAAGCAGCTGTAACCGGCAGGCCAGCAGCCGGCCGTCTCCGTGGCTGCTCACGCCCTGCTCGAGCGCGGCGCGGATGCATTCCACCACAGCGGCGAAGCTGTCCACGGCGCCCACCTCCACCGGCAGCAGGCTCCAGCGCACGATGTCGCAAGGCACGATGTTCACATCGGCAATCTGGCCTTCCTCCACCTCGACGAGTGCGGCCCCCTTGGCACCGGTCTCGCGGATGTGCCGACCCTGCAGGTTTCCGGGAAAGACGACGTGGGGTTGCTCGTGCAGGACCTGGAACTGGTGCACGTGCCCCAACGCCCAGTAGGCATAGCCCTTGGCCACGAGGTCCCCGAGCGCACAGGGCGCATAGTTTTCGTGGCCGCCCATACCTCCGAGCCCAGTGTGCAGCACGCCGATGTTGAAGGCCCCGGATACCGGTTCGGGATACCCGGGCACCAGATTGTCCCGCACCTCGCGCTGACGGAAGCTCTGCCCGTGCAACGCGACGCCCAATTCCTCCAGCAGAAAGGTCTCGGGGTCGCGGGTACCGAAGACACGGACGTTGTCGGGCAGGGCCAGCCGGCGCGTGATCTGGCTCTCGGCATCGTGATTGCCGTGCAGCAGAAAGACGGGAATGCCCGCCTGGTTCAGACGCCCCATCTGGGCCGCGAAGAAGAGCCCGGTCCGGTAGTCCCGCCAGTCACCGTCGTAGAGATCTCCGGCGATCACCAGGAAGGCAACCCGCTCCGCGATGGCCCGGCCGACCAGCAGATCAAAGGCCTCCCGGGTCGCGGTACGGATCCGTTCTGCGGCGCTACCTTCCTGCCCGGACAATCCCCGCAGCGGGCTGTCGAGGTGGATGTCGGCGGCGTGTAAGAATCGAAACGAACTCAAGCCCTACCCCCTGAACCCACGGTGCGAACGAAGCGACCCTGAAGCCACCGCCCTTCGGTCCAAGGGTACCACCGCCGCACGTGGTTGCATCCGGGCACGGCCGGCGGCCACCTGGGCACTCGTGTCCTGGTCGCCTGCACTCCCGTTCAGGCCGGGTGACCTCCCTTGCGCAGTAGGACCGAGGCGAATGCAGGCAGCAGGACCAGCGCCGCGAGCATGTTCACCAGGAACATGAACGCCATCAACAGGCCCATGTCAGCCTGGAACTTCAGCGCTGAGAGCATCCAGGTTCCGACACCCACGCTCATGGTCGCGGCGGTGAACATCACTGCGGTGCCGCGCTGACGCAGAGCCTGGAAGAAGGCCTCGGGCAGGTCATCACCATGGCCGAAGCGGTAGGACATTCGCTCGTAGAGATAGATGCCGTAGTCGACGCCGATACCCACCGCGATCGCGAGCACCGGCAGCGTCGAGACCTTCAGGCCGATATCGAGCAGCGCCATCAACGCGCTGCACATCACCGCGACAATGGACAGTGGCAGCACGATGCACAGGGTGGCGCGCCAGGAACGGAACTCCGCGAAGAACAGCAGGCTGATCGCGCCGAAGACCAGGAGCAGCATCGTCACCGCAGCGGCGTTCACCGCCTCGTTGGTCGCGGCCATGACCCCCACATTGCCCGAGGCGAGCAGAAAATCGAGCCGGTCGGACGGGTTCTCGTCCCGGAAACGCTTCACCTCGTCGACCACGTGGGCGATGGTCGCGCCGTCGTGACCGCGGGTGAAGATCAGGATCTGCATCGCGCTGCAGTCCGTGTTCAGCAGGCCGGTCGAGGTGTCCACCGGCGTCACCGACTGCGCGAGGACCGTCGGATTGCGCGAGAGCGCCCGCCAGCGCGGATTGCCTTCGTTCCACCCGGCGTTGATCACCTTGGCCACCCCGGGGAGCCCGACCACGCTCTGTACCCCGTACACCCCCCGCATCGTGACCTCGAAGCGGTCGATGGTGTCCATGATCTCGAAATCGGTGCAGGCGCCTTCCACATCCCGGCTTTGCACAATCACGGACAGGATGTCGACACCGATCGAGAACGACTCGACGATGGCGGCGGAATCCTGGTTGTACCGGGAGTCCTGATGCAACTCCGGGATTCCGGTACCTACGTCGCCGGTACGCAGATCACGCGACTGCCAGGTGGCCGCGATCAGCACCACCGCCGCGACCGCCAGCACGATCCGGGCCGGCCCGGGTTCGGCCAGCCGTCGAAGCCGCTTCCAGATCCAGTCGCCGGAGTGCTCACGGACCTTCGCGCGCTCGATCTCCTGCGGCGACAGCCGCATCCAGGACAGCAGCAGCGTCAGGAGGAGCATGTTGGTGATCAGCATCAGCGCGACGCCAAGTCCTGCCGTCAGCGCCAGTTCGCGCACCATATCGATCTCGATGCGCGTGATCACCAGGAAGCCGACCGCGGTGGTCGTCATCGCCATTGCACCGGGGATGAACAGCTTGCGGAAGGCGTTCTGAGCTGCGTCCATCGCCGTGGCCTCACCGATCACCGCGGTGCGCCAGGCGTGGGTCATCTGCACCGCGTGACTGACACCGATCGCGAAGATCAGAAACGGCACCAGGATCGACATCGGGTCGATCCCGAACCCGATCAGTGGCAGCAGACCGAGCAGCCAAACCACCGGGATCATCGCGGCCACGAGCGTCAGCGCGGCCAGCCGGACCGAACTCGAATACCAGTACAGCAACAGCGCGGTGATGGCGAAGGACAGGCCGAAGAACAGCACCACGCCACGGGCCCCGTCGGTAATGTCTCCCACCGCCTTCGCGAACCCGATGATGTGCACATCGAGTCCTTCGCGCTCGTGGCGCTGCCGGATCTCCTCCAGCAGGTCCGCGACCGCGAGGTAATTCAGACGCTCGCCCGTCGACGGATCGACCTCGAGCAGTTCGGCGGTAACCATTGCACCGGAATGATCGTTCGCAACGAGGCGCCCGAGCTGACCGGATTTCAGCACGTTCTCGCGAACCGTCTCGAGCTCCTGTGGCGTGCCCTGGAAACCCGCCGGGATGACGTCTCCACCGGCAAACCCCTCCTCGACCACCTCGATGAAGCGCACATTCGGGGTGAACAGCGAGGTCACCGTCGCGCGGTCGACGCCGGGGATGAAGAACACCTCGTCGGTGACCGCCTTCAGGGTTTCGAAGAACTCGGCGTTGTAGATCTCCCCTTCGTGCTGGCGCAGCGCCACCAGCACGCGGTTGGCCCCGCCGAAGGTGTCGCGGTAGGCGATGAAGGTCTGCATGTACTCGTGTTGCAGCGGGATCATCTTTTCGAAGCCCGCATCGACGGACAGACGCGTCGCCGAGTACCCCAGCGCGACGGTCACCAGCAGGAACAGCGCGAGAAACAGCCGGCGATAGCCGAAGAGCAGACGGCGCAGAAGCTCGAGGAACCGGCGCAGGGTCACGACCCGGCTCCCCCGATCTGCTCACGGTGGAGGCGCAGCACCCCCTGCTCCCCGAAGAGCAGCACGTCGCCCGCCCTGGATTCGATCACGGCGTTGAAGGTTCGACTGGTGTCGGCATCGATCTCGATGAAGCCGTGTCCGTTATCGCCGCTCCGGAGCACGAGTCCGTTCTGGCCCACGAGCACCAGGCCGCCGTCCGCCAGCACGCGCCCCCCGAAGATGGACGACTGGGTGCCGGTCTCCACCCGCTCCCAACTCTCCCCGACATCCACCGAACGATAGGCATGCCCACGCATCCCGAAAACCAGCACCGCCCCATCTGGCAGTTCCAACAACCCGAAGAACGAGCCTACGTAGGGAGAATCGATCTCGAGCCACTCCTGGCCACCATCGTCCGAACGCAGCAGCGTACCCGCCTCGCCTGCCAGCAAGAGGCTACCCCCTGCGCGGGCGATCGCATTGAAGTGGAAGTCGTCTCCGTCGAGGTAGCGCTGTTGCCAGGTGACACCGCCATCCCCGCTTTCGAGGAAGCGGCCATAGGCACCGACCGCGTACCCCTGCCCACCGGAGCCGAAACGCACCGCCAGCAGCGGCTCTTCGGCCTGCGGATCGGCGAACACCGTGCGCCAGTGTTCTCCATCGTCGTCGCTGAGCAGAATCACGCTGTCGTGACCCACCGCAACAAGGCGCCCGGCGTCCACGGTGCCGACCGCGGTCAGGGTCGCCTCGGCGTCCGAAATCGCGCTGCGCCATTCCCTTCCGCCGTCGTCGGATAGGAAGATCCGCCCCCGTTCGCCGACCGCGACCAGGCGCGGCCCCAGCGACGCCGTATCGAGCATCAGCAGATGCTGGATCTGAAGCTGCGTGTCCGGCATCGGCGGAACCGGCCGCTCCGAGAAGGCAAACCCAACGGCCGCCACCACGAACAGCGGTAGGAGAATGCCGATGAACCTGTTCAAGTGAAGAATCCGCGACCTACGCCGACTTTCGTTGCCGGCATGCGGGGAGCGGCGGAGCCGGGCCCGACCCGGATCGTCGGGCTGCGCCCTGACCCGCAGAATCGATCAACGCGTACCGGCCCCGCGCAGGCCTGCGGGCGTGAAGCGCGCCGGGCGGGGATCGGTCGGGCGGTAGACCCGCGGCTCGTCGTTGCGCAGGCCCATCGCGATGTACCGCCCGGACTGCAGGTCGTGATGCACCTCCAGCGCCGGGTACTGCATCGGGATGTCGTAGAAGTTGATGTTGTGCTGCTCGGCCACCCGCCAGAGCTGGTCACGGTTGTCGTACTTGTCCACCACGAGCACCATCCATGAATCCTCGTCGAGGTAGAAGGTGCGGCGCTTGTACAGATGGCTGGTGCCATCCTTCAGCGTTGCGTCGACGACCCAGACACGGTGGAGCTCGTAACGCGCGTGCTCGGGGCTGATATGCCCGGCGCGGAGAACGTCGTCCATGCTGATGGTGTCGCCGACCAGCTTGTAGGAGTTGTAGGGCACGTAGATCTCGCGCTTGCCGACCAATTCCCAGTCGTAGCGGTCGATCGCGCCGTTGTACATCACGAAGTCGTCGTTGGTGCGCAACCCGTCCGCGGCGGTGCCGGGATTGTCGTAAGCCACCTGCGGCGCCAGCCGCACGCGTCGCTGCCCGGGGTTGTAGATCCAGGCCTGGCGCGAATCCAGGTATTCGTGCACCAGCAGGATCTGCCCGGCCAGCCGGGCCGGGGCGGTCACGGTCTGGAGAAAGTTGGCGATCTTGCCTGGCTCGATCTGATCCTCCGACTTGGTCAGGCTGCCATAGTGGAAGTCATACTCGTAGTCGAAGCGCACGGGGGTGTAACTTCCGGTGCGCGTCACCGCCGCCTGACTCCAGTTCATCGCGTAGGATTCGCCGCGATACCGGACCAGGTGGTTCCAGATCGCCTCTGCCCCACTCTGCGGAATCGGGAACGGGATGCCGCCGGTGGTGCCCCGGAAGGTCAGGCCATCCTCGGACATCGACGCGCGCGTAGCGTTGGCCATCGTCTGATCGTAGTGCCCCTGCGGAAACGCCGCACTGCGACGCGTCGGGTACACGTTCATCTTCCAGGTCGGGTAGGTTTCGAGCATCGCAATCTGCCCCGGGGCCAGGTTCTCCCGGTACTGATCGAGATTGGACGCGTCGATGGTGAACAGGATCTCGTCGTCGGCGAACGGGTCGGCGTAGTGGCCGCCTGGCACGTGCGCTGCAGGCGCACTCGTCAGGCCACCGTCCCAGGCGGGAATCGTCCCCGCCTCGTTGCCGGCTCGCTCGGCACCCATCGGGGTCAGGTCCTGCCCCAGGCGCGCCGCCTCGGCGTCGGATACCTGCGCGTAAATGGGCGCGGCCGCAACCGCCAGCACCAGCGCCGAAGCCAGCATGGTCATCTTGATGTACATGATTCTATGGGCTCCTAGATGCCTGTCGTTGCTCAGAACGAGTAGCTGATGCTGACCGCGAGAAAATCGCGGTCCTTGAGGGGGTTGGTGTGGCTGGAGTAGGACGGGGATTGGTCCGGAAAACGCGGATCGAACGCCGCGTTCGGATCAGTACCCTCAATCTTGTCGCCCCCGAAGAACGAAGTATAGGAGAGGTCAATTTCAAGATTCTGAAGGTAATTGATCCCCATACCGAGTGTCAGCGCCCTCGCACCCCCATTGAAGGTCGGACTGCGACCGTTGACGTCGTGAGTGAAGACCAGCCGCGGTGAGAGAGTCGCCGCACCGATCGCATTCGGGTAGTCCATCCGGCCCACGACACGATAACCCCATGAATCCCGGGTTGCATAACCGTTTTCCTGTACCGACCCGAAAGAGGTCTCGGTATCGGACCCTGGGGCGGGCAGGAACACACCCGGAGCGTTGAACGGTATCTCTCGGGGAAGATCCAGCCGGGTGTAACCCACCTCGCCGACCGTGACGAATTGCTGTGCGCCGAGGGTGGGACCAAAGGCCTTCGTGGCCGACGCTTGAACCTGATGCATTCGAAGCCGTTTGTACCCGGTGATCTCGCCGTCCTCGCTGATCAGTTCGTCGGGGATTTGGTTATCCCGGCCGAGAGCGGCCAGCAAAAGCTCGGGAGCGGCAATCTGTACCGGCTGGTTGGGGCGATAGGAGTATTCGCCCTGGAGGGCGATCCCCCATGGTCCCGGTGTGTTGAAGCTCAAACCCCAAAGCCGGATGCCTTCCGGGTACTCTGCGAAATACCGTGCAGTGCCCGCCTGCCCCAGCAGTCCATCTACGGGGGTGCCTGTCAATGCCGTTGTCGGATCACCCTCAATACCTGACGCAAACGGCGTTCGGCTGTGATAGCGAACACCGTAAAAGCCAAATTCAGTATTATTCCATTGGTTAGCGAAATAGCGGAGCGCAAGGCCATATTGCCCACTGTCCCGAGCCTTGCGGTCACTCGCACGCGGCGCCCAGACGGCCGCCTCTCGATCGTAAGGCCCAGCAAGCTCCTCGGTGATAGCGGACAGATCCGGCGGCACACCAAAATTTGGAACCGGATTCGTCGGCGGCGTGCTGAGATCTTTTCTGCGTCCGAACCCTGCAAACACATTCTCACCGCCCGGACTCAGGAAGTCGTTGCTGCTGAAGAACGTTCCCGCCGGATCGATCCGCGTCTTGTCCCACTCCAGCATCCAGACGCCTTCTACCGACAGGCGATCGGTGAGGTCGTGGGCCGCCCAGAGCATGTTCAGCGGCATCAGGCCCTCCCGCAGTTCTGAGCCGGGGATACGCAGGCGGCTGACGTCGATCGGGTTCAGCACGTTGATGCCGTTCTGGATGAAGGTGCTCTCGCCCCAGTTCACCACCTGGCGGCCTAGGCGCAGGCCCAGCCAGCGGTCACCGACATCGAAATCGCCACGGACGTAGGCGTCGAGCAGTTCGAAATCGCGGCCGGCCTGGTCACGGGCCTCCGAACTGAGCCCGCTCTTGCTCATCACCGCGTCATCATAGAAGTACGTTGCGCGAATGAATGCGCCGTAGTTGCGGTAACTCAACTCGAGGTCGTGGGTCGCCTTCGCGGCCAGGGAAACGACATCGCCCCGGTCCCAGTTCAGGTTGCCGTCGTCCTCGTTGACGGAACGCGCGGTGCCCCCGTTCGCGATCCCGATCAGCGCGGAATCAGGACTCTGCATCCGCCACCTCGCACCGAGCGACAGCGTCGTGTCGAAACTTCCGGTCACTTCCCCGCCGGCGCTGGTGAACTCGAAGGATTGAGACGGCGCCGTGGCGCCAAGGGCAAGGGCCACTGCGGTGGCCATGAGGCTAAAACGACAAAAACGGACACCGAAACTCCGACGTTTCCGTGACATGCAACGCCCCCTTTGGTGGTAAGCCGGATCGACCCGGCAGCTCGTTTTACCTGCCTTATTAGTATTCGCTCTCTTCGGCGATTCGGTATCCGGGCGACCCCTCCAGACCCTCTGCCGATGGCCTGCAAGGCAGACGCCCGGTGCTGTCCGGAAGGCGATACGGCATTTACTGAACATAGGGACGTACGCCAATCAAACGGCTCACGGGAGCATACGAGATATGCCCATCAAGTCAACACCTAGCCTCTTGGTCCGACCCCGACGGGCCGGTGCACGCGGGGCCGCCGCCCTTACGGGCGAGCGAAACCGTCCTTCCCGTCGACGAATGCATTCAGAGCGGAGCCCAGGATCGCGTCGCCCGGGCGCGCCCGAAAACCGACGGAGAAGTCCAGACCACTCCGGTCCCCGTCGATCACGACGCGCTCGAACTGGGATAGCGTCGGGTAGGCGCCACAGGCCTCCCCGGCGACGCAGATGAAGCCATCGTTGTTCATGTCTGTGCCTGCAACGATGCGGTACTCGCCATGGGGCACGTCATCGAAGCGGTAGCGGTAAACACCCTCCTCCAGATCGACCCCCCGTGCGGCGACCGTTCCACCATCGGCATCGAGAAGCAAGACGTAGATGCGCCCGACCGTGTCCACCGCGAGCTCCGGAGCAGCCACTCGAAGCAGTACAGGTATGACCAGATCGTCGAGTGACTCGGCCCGGACCCGGATACTCCCCTGGTAAGTGCCGTCCGACAACCCATCACGATCGGCCATCACGCTGTAGGACCCCAGCCCGTCGACACCCACTGACGTCGGAGTAACGCGCATCCACTCGACCCCATCGGACGTATACGCAGTTACCTCCGTAATCTGGAGCGAACCGTCGCCGGCATTGCGTAGCAAAAATTCCAGCACGTCCTCGGTGAGCCCGAACTCCAGGCGACCCGGGTTCGCAGCGAGTACCGGGGCAAGATCAAGGTCGTCATCAGTGGCGGCCAGGAGCGTCCTGAGCGCGTTGATCTGGCCCCAGCCGGTTTCCGCATCCCAGCCTTCGGGACCCAGGTCATCGGTCAGTAGGCCGGAGAAAAGAAATTGTTCGAAACGATCCGGCGTCAGTTCGGGATCGGCCGACCGTGCCAGCGCCGCGACCCCGGAGGCCACGGCCGTCGCCATTGAGGTTCCCTGATAGAAGGCATATGTCGACCTGGGGGTACCGCTGGTGTCATCGACCAAGGTACTCAGGATTCCGTCACCCGTCCTGTCCACGCCCATATCACCCCCGGGCGCGACAAAATCGAGTTGGTTCCCGTAATTACTGTAGGGGGCCCGCCTGTTGATCGGATCGGTCGCGCCGACCGCGAAGACGGCGTCGTAGGCGGCAGGGAAACCGACTGCTGCGTCGCTGTTTCCGGAGGCTGCAATCACGAAGATGCCGAGGTCGCGGATCTGCTGATAGAGATCGGCCTGCGCCTGCACGAAGGAACCGCCACCCAGGCTGAGGTTGATCACGTCGGCCGGACGCTCAGGCACCGTCCCCGAATCGTTGGGGAGCCCGGCCGAATAGCGGATCCCCTGCAGGGTGTCGTACAGGCTGCCGCCGCCTTCCCCCAGGGTACGGACCGGCAGGATCTTCGCACCCCAGGAAACCCCGGCCACGCCGGTTTTGTTATCGGTCGCGGCCGCTGCAATCCCGGCCACATGCGTCCCATGCCAGGTACTTCGACCCGGTTGCGACGAATCGCCGGGGTCATCGCCGCCGGGCTGCATCCGTATGAAGTCGTACCCTTTCAGGAGCTTCCCTTGCAGGTCCTCGTGATCCCGGAAGACCCCGGTATCGACCACAGCGATGATCATTTCTTTATCCGGGGCGCGTCCGGTGCTGAGATCCCAGGCCCCGGGCAGGTCGATGTTCCCGTGGAACCACTGCTGCCACTGTAAGGTGTCGTTGGGCAGCCGCGAAGGCCGGACGATATGGTTCGGTGATACGACCCCCATGTCGGGCATCTTGCCCAGCGCCTTGATGGTCCGAAGGGTGTCATAGCGTGCCTGAAGCGACGGGTCGACCCAGCGAAGCCTGACGCGGCTTGGCGGGGACCAACTGGACAGTACCTCGAGCACCTCCCCGGCCCGCCCCTCGGGGATTCGCCACAACTGCTCACGCGCCGGATGCCCTGCCACGATCAACAACCCGATGCGCCGTGCCGCAGCTTCCGGAAGACCTGCGCCCTCGGGACGTGTCCGCACGATCATTTCGCCGGGAACGAAGTCGTCAGACACACGAGTTACGCGTCGGGACTTCAGCATTAGGGAATGGGTGGTGTCCAGGCGCAAGGAGTAATTCGATACCCCGGCGTAGGCGCGCACTGCCACGAAGTAGGTGCCGGCAGACTCCGGTACAAGGCTCAGCGAAGCCGCCGGCCCCACCGCTGCGTCAACGGCGATGCCATCTTCGTCCAGCAGGTACAGGGCCAGATCAGCCCCCGAGGAATCGGGAAATTCCAGCACGATCTGCTGGCCGGCGAGCAGATCCACCCGATAGACGTCGTATTCGTCCCCCTCGGCCCCAAAACGGCTATGCGTTCCCGGCGCCGCAACGAAACCGCCAATCAGCGCCGGTGCGAGGACCGATTGCGCCTCTTCCGGAAAGTTATTGCGGATCATCGGCGCCGCAGGGTCGTTGGTATCCCTGTCCACCCTGTTGAGAGCATCTGGCGCAATGATGCCGGCGACGTAGCCATTCCCGGCGACGTGGCTATTCAAAGCGAAGCTGGCTGCCACCGTACAAGCCCGGGTGATCGCACCGGTGGTGTACGTGCTGCCGTCCAGGCTGCCGCCGCAACCTGTGACCTCGTTGACGCTGTAGCCAGTGTCCGGCGTCAAAGTGAACGTCGCGGTCGCACCGTGAGGCACCGTCTGGCTTTCCGGACTGATCGAGCCACCCGTGCCCGCGGTGGACGTCACACTGGAAGGGTTGCTTTCGCCACCCCCTCCACCCCCGCAACCCGTCAGGGCAAAGATGAAAAGCAGTGCAACCCTTCCCATCCACATGTTCATTGCACGTCCTGAATAAGCACAGTTAAATCCTGCGGCCAATCGCAGATGTTCCAGCCAGTCGCACCGGCATATTCCGGCCCCCGACGATTCCCGCGGTACCAGACCGCTCTGAATAGGGGTCGGCAGACCACACCGTTTCTTAACGTTGATTTGGGGCCGGGTGTCGGTGCCTCGGAGGCCATTGGTCGTTCTCGGAACTCCGATTTGCCGTCCCCAAAGAGATCGCTCCGGATGGGTTTCTGCGTCCAGCCAGTCGTGATCCCCACTACGCGGCCTCGTCTTCGCACCAAGCGCTACGCCCGAGACGCGACATGCTGGGCACTAAGCACCAAGCGCTGAGCACCAAAATCCAAGCGCCGAGAGCCACGCCCTTCGCTCGAAGTGCCACGAAGTCACCGCGAAGGGCTAGACACGTGTTCAGCCCCCGGAACGGCGCTCACGGCAAAGCGAGCTTCGGGCTGGCGATTGAGGGACAGAGACAGGGCCCTGAGTGGCCGGCCGCTCCCTCGGCGAGGTGTGAAGGACTTCCTTGTCCCTCGGAATTTCCGCAGCCGCGTCGCGGGGTGCCTGTGACGCGGCTGCGGCTGGACGTCTGCTTGTTAATTGGTGCCGGAGAAATTCTGTTCCGTCGTCTCGCCAGCAACCACGGAGACACCTTTGGCCTGGTCCAGCGGGTCCCCCTCGAAGACCAACTTGAGATCGTACGACCCCTCGCTCAGGAAACCCACGGTATACCGGTATTCCCACTGCCCCTCGAGGTACTTGGCAAAAACGTTCGCGGTCATGAGAGCCTCCTCGACAGAGGAGAATGCAACCACGGTATCACCATCCGTCTCTGTGCCCCCCCCTCAACAGGGCCGGCGTTATACACGGACACCGACAAGCCTGGGCAGCGGTCACCGTCCTGTGTGCAGGTGGCTGCCACTTCCAAGAGTTCCGTATAGGGCCCCACCTCGATAGTTCCGGTGATGACGCCGACGTTGCTGTTGTCGACCNGCCGCAGAGCGCGGCGCATCCGGTAGTAACCCTCAAACCGGTCATCCGGTCGGATCATGTTGCGGAGATCGAAGTCCACGGTGAACGAGACCGAACCGCCCTCCGGGACCGTGAATCCGCTCACCAGCTGCAGCCCCGCCTGGAGTCCTCCCGGAATGATCAAGTTCGCCTTGTCACCACCCACGAACTCTATATATGAGCTGGTCGCGAAATTGGACAGGGGTGGCGCGCTAGCACCCTCCTCCGGCTCCAGGTAGAAGCGGATCCATGCGTAATCCCCGGTAGGCACTTCGACCTCCTCGAACAGGGGCTCGGAGTTCTCTCCCTGCAATGTGAGCAAATCGATCTCCCGAACTACCCCTGCGTCGATTCTTCGACGGGCTCTTGGACAGACTCTTCGACCAGGGTTGAACGCTAGGGGCGAAGGGCTCGCGAGACGTGCGCTCGCACAACGTTGACGCCCCCCAGACCGTTCACGCAGGTGACGTTACGGGATCGCAGCGGGCGCGGCTCAACGGAGGAGACCAACCCCTTTCCTTGATCCACCTTTTTGCAGCGAAAAGCGGGCAGTCAAGGCCCTACTGGCGACAACCGCGGTATTATCGGGCTGCATCAATGCGTTACCTTGGCCCGACCCCGGCGCCCCTTGTAGAGACCCGTATGCCAATCCGATCCTCCCCTGCGGTGTCGCGACCGGAAGCGGCCAGCGGCACGACTATGCCCGGCGGCCGTAAGCACTGCGCCGAATGCCGCCCCCGTAGCTTCGTGCTGTGGATCACCCTGCTGGGATTCGTGCTGCTCGCGGGTGCCTGGGCGGCGACGGCGCACCATGCCGACATCCTCGGGTGGCTGTCCGGTTCGCAGTCCTCGCTGACCGGTTGGGTCGAGGTCTGGCCGGTGGCTGCGGCCACCGCCTACGTGCTGGTGGTGACGGTGGGCAAGGTCACGCCCTTCCCGGGCGGGTTCCTGCTGATGTTTACCGGGGGATTCCTGTTCGGCCCGGAACTCGGTGCGGTGTTGAGTGCGGTGGGATCGGCGTTCAGCGCAGTGATGATCGCGGCCCTAGGGCGCTGGCTTTTCCTTCACCCCATTCACCGACTCTGGGGCGCGCGGCTCGCGGCCGTGACACCGGCCGTGACCGCCAACGGTTTCCATTTCATCCTCGCCGCGCGGCTGTTTCCGCTGGTGCCGGCCTGGGCCGTGAACGTCGTGCCGGTGATCTTCCCGATCCCGCTCAACCGGGTTCTCCTCGCCACTTTCCTGGGTCTGCTGCCGCTGTCCTTCGTGGTGGCGACACTCGGGCACCAGGTATCCAATATCGCGGCGGCGGGCGAGGTCGCGCTGCGCGACGTACTGACCCCACAGCTGCTGCTGGCCTTGGCCGCGCTTGCGGCCCTGGCCCTGCTGGCACCGCTGCTGCGAGCCCGGCGCGCACGGAGTTGAGGCCGCGGGCCCGCGGGACGCACACGCAAGACAGCGTCTGGATGCACTCGAGCAGACTCCCGGAGTGCGCAAAAGACCGATCGGGCTGTTTGTAAGGCTGGCCAGCCGGCTTCAGGGAGCGACCTACGCATCGGTCTGCATGTAGGGTAGATCCAAAGTGGGTTTGCTAACAAACCCGCTTTCTACGCCACCTCATCCAGGCTACGAACGTCATCCACCGCAAGCGGTTTGGAGCTTACAGACCTAAACGATTGTTTTCATTGGGACAGGAGAGACCTCCTGAGACCCCTGAAACGAGTGATGGAGGCTGGGGTCACCTCCACATCGGCCCATTACGGCCAATCATATCAAAGGCTTAGATAAAGACAAAATGACGATACCCCACCACATACCCCACCCCATTTGTTGCTCGGTTTGGGAACCGAACCGGTGTGCAGCGCATCTCGCGAGGCGAGCAACGTGTCCAGCAAGAGCGACGGGTGGCGATCTGGAAGTTCAGCCGCAAACCGACTCCCGCTCGCGCAGGATCGATCGTCGGCGGATGTAATTGCGGCTTCTACCAAGCGCACCGCGTTCGATCAGATCGACCGGCCGCTGAAGCAGC
>SL_3KL_010_SEDDRAFT_10001569_pt1 | contig 20859 bp, 17 predicted proteins | sample SodLakKL_010_SED_2_FD_10381 | JGI IMG/M metagenome (IMG submission 10381) | reverse complement strand
CCGGGAGCCCCCTGGGCGGGTTTGACGCCAGCCTGGATGAGCAAACCGCCCTGGATCAGTACCTCCGGGATGTGAGCCGGCATGAACTCATCACCCCGGACCGGGAGAAGGAGTTGGGTGCGCTTGCCCAGGCCGGGGACGAGGAAGCCGTCCAGGAGCTGGCGCGGGCGAATCTCCGCTTCGTCATCAGCGTAGCCAAGAAGTACCAGAACCGGGGGGTCTCCCTAACCGACCTGATTCAGGAAGGAAACGTTGGACTGGTGACGGCTGCCCGGAAGTTCGATCCCGAGCAGGGGGTGAAGTTCATCTCCTACGCCGTTTGGTGGATCCGGCAGGCCATTCTGGCCGCGCTGGCAAACCATGGTCGTTCGGTCCGGGTCCCCCTCAACCGGGCCTCGGATCTGGCTCGGATCTTCCGGGAGAAGGAGCGGCTCAAGCAGGAGCTGGGTCGGGAACCCAACCCCGAAGAGCTGAGCGCTGCAACCGACCTCACTCCGGAACTCATCGAGTCGCTCCAGACGTTGAACGCGGCGGAGATCCGGTTGGACGCCCCCATCGGGGACAGCGAGGACTCGCAACTGGTGGAGCGCTTCATCAACGAAGAGGCGGCTGAGCCCGAGCAGGACGTGGAAGGCCGACTCCTCTCTGAAGCCGTCCGGGGAGCGCTGGATACGCTGGAGGCTCGGGACGCCAAGGTCCTGCGCCTGTACTTCGGGCTGGATGGGGAGCGGGAGCACACCCTGGAGGAGATCGGGAACATGCTCGGGGTCACCCGGGAACGGATCCGCCAGCTCCGGGACCGGGCCCTACGGCGACTCCGGGAGGGGGAGAAGGGCGACGCGCTGGAGTCCTTTGCCGCCTGATCCGTTGCGTCTTCCCAATTCCGCTCCGGCCCTCCGTTCCAGCTTCGAGCTGAAGCGGGGGGCCGGAGCGTTTTCATATCCTATGTCGCGGGGGAGCGGATGAGGGCGTCCGGAAGAGCCCATCCAGGGGGAGCCCACCCAGGCCCGGCCATGGAGGGCGTGGTCCTGGAAAGCATCGGCGGAGTCTACCGGGTCCTGCTGGGGAGCGACGATCCCGGGGAGGGGCGAGGGGAAAGGCCAGGGGAGGTGCCAGGCGAAGAGCCGGGGGCGGGCAGGATGGTGGACGCTTTCCTCCGGGGCCGGCTGAAGCAGGAACGGCGGACGGGGGACCGGGTCGTGGCCGGCGACCGGGTCCGGGTCGGCCAGGGGGAGGATGGCACCTGGACGGTGGAGGAGGTCTTCCAGCGACGCTCCGAACTCGTCCGGGCGGGACCCGGAGGGCACCGTCCCAAGGTGGTGGCCGCGAATCTGGATCGGGTCGTGGTCGTGGTGTCCGCCGATCATCCGCCCCTTCGTCGGGAGCAGGTGGATCGATTCCTGGCCTTGGCCGAAACCTGCGGGTTGGAAGGGGTGCTCGTGGTGAACAAGGCGGATCTCGCCGGAGATGCGGGGGCGCTGGCGGAGGTGGTGGAGCTCTATCGCGGGATCGGCTACACCGTCCTGCTTACCAGCGTGATGACGGGAGAGGGGCTGGAGCCCTTCGGCCGGATCCTCCACCAGGGGATCAATGCCCTGGTGGGCCCTTCGGGAGTGGGAAAGTCGTCGCTCCTGAATGCATTGGCACCGGGGCTCTCGCTCCGGGTGGGGGAGGTTACCGCTCGGCTCAAGTCCGGACGGCACACCACGGTTGGGGCTCGCCTCCTCCTCCTTCCCGGGGGAGGGAAGGTCGTAGACACTCCCGGGTTCTCCGATGTGGGCCTCTGGGGCGTGGACCCTGCCGCCCTCCCCGAGGCCTTCCGGGAGTTCCAGTCCCTGGCGGAGGCGTGCCGGTTCCGGGGATGCTCCCACGTGCACGAACCGCAGTGCGCCGTCCAGGCGGCAGTGGAGGAAGGGAAGATCGACAGGGGCCGCTATCAGAGCTATCTGGACCTTCAGGCCGGGGATTGATCCGGGTCCGGGGACCGATCCCGGTCTGAGCCGGACTTCCATCCCCGACTCCGGCTCCCGGGGATGATCCGGGGCGTACCGGTCTCCGGGTCCATGCGCACCGCTACCGGCCACTGGTAGACCTCCTCCAGGATCCCTTCCTGTAGAACCTCTCCCGCCGTTCCCTCCGCCGCCACCCGCCCCTGGTTCAGGAGCAACAGCCGATCGGAGAAGCGGGCTGCCAGGTCCAGGTGGTGGGTGATGAGGAGGACGCTGATCCCCCGGTCCGCCGAATCCCGGAGGAGGCCCAGGATCTCCATCTCGTGACGGATATCCAGGGAGGCAGTGGGCTCGTCCAGCACCAGGGCCCTGGGCTCCTGGGCCAGCGCTCTGGCGATGCGTACCCGCTGAAACTCCCCGCCGGAGAGGGTCCCCACTTCCCGGCGTGCGAGTGACATGGCATCGCAGCGTTCCAGGGCGGCCCGGACTGCAGCCCGGTCGTGAGGGCCCTCGCGGCGAAGCGCGCCCAGATGGGGATACCGCCCCATGGCCACCAGTTCCCGGACGGTGATGGGAAAGGCCACCGTCTCGGTCTGGGTCACCGCCCCCACGCTCCGGGCGAGTTCCCGACGATCCCACCCCTCCAGGGGTCGTCCGTCCAGTCGCACCTCTCCGCCTGCCAGGGGAACATTCCCCATAAGGGCCTTCATGAGAGTGGACTTCCCTGAGCCGTTGGGTCCCAGCACGGCGTGAAGGGTGCCGGGAAGGACGCGGACCGAGACATCCGCGAGGGCAGGCCGTTCGGCGCCTGGATAGCGAACGGTGAGCCGCTCTCCCTCCAGGATCATGCCCTCAGGCTCCGTCGAAGGAGGAAGAGAAAGAAGGGGACGCCGATGAAGGCGGTGATGACCCCGATGGGGATCTCGGTCGGCGCAAGGGCCGTACGGGCCACCAGGTCCGTGATGGTGAGAAACGCGGCGCCGGCAAGGAAGGAGAGGGGAAGGAGGGTGCGGTGGTCCGGTCCGGTGAGGAGTCGGACGGCATGAGGCACCACGAGCCCCACGAAGCCGATCACGCCGGTGAAGGCCACTCCGGCGGCCGCCAAAAGGGAGGCCACGCCATACGCGACCCGCTTCGTCCGCTCGACCTCGGTGCCCAGGTAGCTGGCCGTCTCCTCTCCGATGGCCATGACGTTGAGCGCCCGGGCCAGTCCCATGAGGAGAAACGCCGCCGGCAGGGTATAGACCGCCACAATCGCCACCGTCCGCCATCCGGCGCCGGACAGGCTCCCCATCATCCAGAGTATGGCGGTGCGGACGGTGGGGGCGTCGGAGAGGGAGAGGATGAGGGCAATGCACGCCGAGAAGAAGGCACCCACCACCACGCCGGCCAGGAGGAGCACCCGGACATCGAGTCGCCGGTCGGCGGAGGCGGCTACCCCGAAGACCAGTGCAATGGCCAGCAACGCTCCTCCAAAGGCGGCGCTGGGCAGAAACCATGAGGCGGCGGAGGCGAGGCCCAGGGCAAGGATTGCCACCACCCCTGCCGCGGCACCCCCCGAGATGCCCAGGATGTAGGGCTCTGCCAGGGGGTTGCGGAGGAGAGCCTGGAGGACGGCACCGGCAAGCGCCAGTCCACCGCCGACCAGCATTCCCAACAGGACCCGGGGAAGGCGAAGCTCCAGGACGATGAAACGGGCAGAGGCATCCCCTCTCCCGGCCAGAATGGCGAGGATCTCCTGGGAGCTCAGGTGGACCGCACCGAAACGAACCCCCAGGATCCCGGCAAGGAGGACACAGGCAAGGAGGGTGACGGCCATTCCCTTGGCAGGGATTCTCACCACCCCCGCTCCGGGTGGATCACCCGGGCCACCTCCACGGCGGAGGACCCTACCCGATGTCCAGGCGCCTGGACGTCCGTCGGCACCCGTCGAAGGGGCAGGTGGGCGAGACCCGAAGGGATGCCGACGCCGTCGGGAGCCAGGAGGAGGGTCGGAGCACGATGGATCACCTCCTCTACGCTCACCGGTGAGTAGAGGGGGCCCACATCGCCGAACACGTTCTCGCCCCCTGCTATCTCTATGAGTTCATGAAGAAAGGTGCCCCGTCCGGCCACCCACGGGGGGTCGCCGCCCAGAATGAAGACGACGCGGACCGGTGTCTCCCCTTCCACCAGTCGTCGCACCCGATCGAGTTCCCCATCCATGAGTGTCATGAGGCGCTCGCCCTCCCCCGGTGCATCGGTGATTCGGGCCAGGGTCCCGATCATCCGCCGGATATCCCCGATGGTATCCGGACGCACGGCGATATGCTGGATGCCCGCCGCATCCAGGGCAGCCGGAGTGGCCTGGTCGGATTCACCATCGAAGCGAACGACCAGGTCCGGGGCAAGCCCCACCAGTCGCTCCACCGAGGGATGCAATCCACCCCCCACCGAGGGGAGGTGGGACAGCTCCGGGTCCAGGTCGTAATCGGTTCGGCCCACCAGCCGATTCCCCTCCCCGAGGGCCTGGAAGATCCCGGTGGCCGCCGGGACGAGGGAGATGATGCGGAGGGGTTCCTCCTCGAGAATCACCTCCTGGCCGGCGTCGTCCCGCAGGGTCAGGGGATATGGGCTGTCCTCCTCTGGGACGGCCGGGGCGGGTGGTGGCTCCCCTTCGCCACACCCTGGCAGGGGCAGGAGAAGGGTGGCGAGGAGAAGGAGGGGGGAGAGGGCCCGCATCCGGACCGCGGGCCACATCAGTCCCAGCCGCGAAGGGCGCCAGTGGCCGGTGAGACGCCACATGCGTCCTGGTACCGGAGCCCCCATTCCCCTTCCCGCTCCCCGAGGATGGCAAGCCAGCGTTCCTCGGTGCCGAAGACCTCCAAGATGAGCTCCGGCTCCCCCTCTTCCCGGAGAAGGCCCGCCGCGCGGAGGCGGGGGAATGCCTTCCCCTGACGTGCGGTCTGATACCAACTCCAGAAAGGCCGCCACTGGTCACCGTCCCTGCGGCCCAGGGCGAAGAGCCCGTAGCCGGTGACAGCGGGAGTTCCCACGGAGAGATCATCTCCGAAGACCAGGCTGGCGGCCAAGGCCTCTCCACCGTCATCGAGGGTGAAAGAACGGGTGTCCCGGAGGATGTCGGGGATGGCCGGGGGCCAGGGGACATCCGCCCGGGGAATGATGAAGCGGGCCAAAGAGAGAGCTCCAGCCTGTCGGACCGCGGCTGTACCCGCCCCCGGGTGGGGCACCACGGCAAGGGGGCGGGGGGAGAAGCCGCCGGATTCCACGTCGGCCTTAAGGACGGCGAAGAAGACCTGACCGCCCTCGGCACCGGGGCGAAGCTCCACGGTGCCCCGTCCCGCGGGCCGGATCCCACAGTAGGTGCTATCGGCCTCCACGGAGCCGTCACTGATCAGGGTCCCGGCCCGCATTCCCCGATCCATCAGGACGAATTCCGTTCCTTCCTCCCATCGCTGCAACGGGAACCGGGGGAGGAGATCAGGGGTCTCCCCGACATCGGGAAGGGCCTCGTAGGTCCCGTTCCGCCACTCGGCCACGGGGAGGAATCGGCCGGCGGCTCCGCTCCGGTCCACGAGGTAGACCAGGGGTCCCAGCTCAAGGGGTTCAGGGGGCCGTTCCTCGGATTCCATTTCCGTCTCCGGAAGGAGCGAGGAGGGGGGTGGGGGAGGTGGGCGCAGTATGACGTCCAACCCGCCCCAGCTTACGTTGTCGCACCCGGGGACGAGCGTCAGGATCACGCAGACGGCAAAGAGGGAAAAACCCTTGAAACGCATAAGGTATTGGAGTGCAGAGGAGGGCGGGGGGCCCATCCCGGCTGGGGAGGAATCCTTCTCCGGGATCCGGAAGGCGAAAGCTACCCTGAACCGATGGGGGACGCAAAGCAGCGGGGAGCGGCCATGATCGACCCGGGCCGACTCCGGGAGGCCATGGGTCGCTTCGCCACAGGTGTGACGGTGGTGACGGGGCGGCGCACTTCTGGAGAGTGGGTGGGGTTCACCGCCAACTCCCTCACATCGGTTTCCCTGGATCCCCCGCTCGTACTGGTTTGTGTGGACCGGGCGTCGTCCTCTCGGGATGCCCTGCTGGAATCAGGTCGCTTCGCGGTATCCCTGTTGGGGAGGGGTCAGGAGGATGTGGCCCGGCGCTTCGCCGGCAAGGCCCAACGGGATTCCCGCTTTGAGGAGCTTTCCGTCCAGGCGGGCCGGGAAGGGGTGCCGATCCTGGATGGAGCCATGGCCTGGCTGGACTGTCGAATCTGGGAGGTGGTGGAGGCGGGGGACCATACAGTGCTCTTCGGTGCCGTGGAGATGGCCGGGACCGACGAGGATCCAGAGGACGGTGCGAACCCGGGGCCTGGGCCTGAGTCGCAACGGGTGCCCCTCCAGCGGGGGGCAGATCCCCTGGTCTACTACCGGGGAAAATTCGGGACCCTGGCTTCGTGACGGCCTCAAGCTGGAAGGGGGCGGCTCCCGCTTCCCTCCTGGGATTTTCCCTGGCTGTATCGAGCCAGGTGGCGGCGGGCCTCCTCCTGTATGGGGGGCCGGGGTTCATTCCGGCGTTGGCGGTGATCCTGGCGGTGGTCTTCCTTTCCTTGGGCGCAGGGTTGGCGGCTCCGCTCCCCCCGGGCACCGGTGAGCGGATGATCGAGGAGGCCCGACGGCGTTGGCTGATCACCCTCCTGGCCTTCACCATGGCGGCGGCCTTTGCCGCCGGCTGGGAGATCTTCCGGGGCTTTGGCGCGCTGGGAGTCACACAGGCCGTGGGCCTGGCGGTGCTGGGGGCTCTACCGGCCTATACCGGCGGCCGGACGTTGGGCATGCTGGCACACCTCTCCAGCCTGGAAGGAGCCCGGGGCCCGGCGTTCCCAGCGCTGGCGGGTGCCTCCGCAGGCGCATTGGTCCTGGCGTACATCCTTTTTCCGACGCTATCCCCGACCGCGGTCATCCTTATCTGCCTCCTGGCCGTTTCTGCCGGCGCGCTGGTCCATGGGCTGGCCCTGGACGATGGAGTCCGGGTCGAACCCCTGGCGGGGTGGGAAGGGGGGGACGGACGGCTGGAAGTGGAGCGATGGATCCAGGCCTCGTCCCGGCAGATCCGGGTGGCGGTCCGTGAGGATGGACGGCTTAGGGTCCTCCGAACGAGCGATGGGGCTCCGGTGCTCCCGGAGGATCGAGCGGTAGAGGGAGATGTCCTCCGTTGGGGTCCGGCTCCAGGGCGGGTCCTGGCACTGGGACTGGCGGCGGGGATGATGGGTGGGCGGTTGGCCGCCCCCCCCGGCGGGGTGGAACTGACCATCGTGGACCAGGCTCCGGAGCGATTGGAGCGGTTGCTGCAGGCCCTGGAATGGGGAGAAGTGGAACGAGTCCGGCGGTTGATCGCGGACCCGGGAGTGTTCCTTCAGCGAGGGGTCGGACCGCTCGCGCCGGGGGGCGCGGATTGGATCGTGGTGGACGCCCTGGCCCTGGGTGCTACCGGGGCCTCGGCGCGCATCCCTCCCGGGGGGTTTCTTCGCCTGCGAGAACTCCTGAGCCCCAATGGGATTCTCGTGGTCCTTCCCCTGGAGGAGGGCGAGGGGGCGGAGAGTCTCATGGAGCGGTTCCATGGAGCGGGGAAGGTTTTCGACCGAGCCGCGCTCTATCTGGGACCTCGGGGCGGAGAGGAAGTGGCAGGCGCCCCGCCCTCCCGGGGATGGCCTCGATTCCCCATGGCGCCAGGGGCCCGCAGGGGCTTTCTGGTGGCGGCGAGATCTCCTGGGATCGGTTGGCCTGAATCGGTGGAGGGATTCCTCCAGGTCCCCTTGGGGAGCTGAGGACTCCAGTGCGCCTCGTCCACCTCTCCGACCTCCACCTGGGATTTCGGTCCTTTCCCCGCAGGGAACGGGGGTGGAACCTGCGGGAGCGGGATCTGGCCACCACCTTCCATCGGACCATTCAGGAGATCGCCCGTCATGAGCCCGAGGTCGTCCTCCTCTCCGGAGACCTGTTCGACCATCCGGACCCACCGTCCACCGCGTTCCTCACGCTGTCCCGCGGACTCTCCACCCTCCGCGGCCTTCTCCCGCAGGTAACCGTGCTGGCCATCGCCGGGGAGCGGGATACCCCCTTCACACCCGCAGACCCGGGTCCTGTGGCGGTTGTGGACGCGCTCCCGGGGGTGGAGGCGGCGGCGGGGGCCCCAAGGGCCGTCCATCTCCAGGAGCACCGGCTCCACGCCCTCCTGGTTCCGCACCGCGCCGTCCTCCGGCCTCCTTTTCCGGAACTCCGCCCGGACCCAGATGCCCGTTGGAATATCCTTCTCCTCCGGGGGACACCGGTGGGAAGGGAGAGGGGGGCGGACGAGGACTGGGGGAACGCCGCATCTCTTTCCCGTCTCCCGCAGGTCGACCCGGAGGGATGGGACTACGTGGCCCTGGGGGGGGGGCACCGGCACCGTCTCTGGCGGAGGCACGTCTGGAGTGCCGGTTCCCTGGACCGGGTGGGTGGCAATCCATGGAGAGAGGCTACCGAGGAGAAGGGTTTCGTACTCTTTGACCTGGTCCGGGGGGAGGGCGAGTTCCATCCGGTCACGGGGCGGCCCGTAGTGGATCTTGCCCCGGTCCGTGTGGATCCTCAGGCCCCGGAAGTGGGGGGACGGCGCCTCCGGGAGGTCCTGGAAGGAATCCCCGGGGGGATCGAGGGAAAGATCGTGCGGATCCGGCTGCAGGGCTCGGTGGATGCCCCTGCAGCGGCCCTTCCCCCGGGCCTCCTGCGGGCGGTGGAGCGGCGAGCAGCCCATCTCGATGTTCGGGTGGGGCCCGAGGAACCGGAAGCGCCCGAAGCTGGGAAGGCTGGCGGGGAAGGTGCTGCAACCGGTGTCCGATTGCAGTGGCAGGGAGGTGGAGAGGGCGCGGTGACCCTCGGTCCGGGTCTCTGGGCCCTGGTGGCTGAGGCGGGTGCCGACCGAGCCCGGATGGTGGAGGCCCTGAGGGAACAGAACGGGGAGGCGCCCCCGGATCCGGGAGTCCGAGCGCCGGACCTACGTCTTCGACTGGAGGCGCCTGCTGCCATCTCCGCAGGGATGGCAGGGGCGGTTCCCGGGCAGGTGCAGCTCCTGGACGATACCGCCGGCCTGTCCCACCTCCTTCGGAGGTTGCAGGATGACGGTCAGCGTGGAGGCGATTACCAGGAAGGATCCCGAGGTCCGGGTGGAGGTCCGGAGGCTGGACACATCTCCGAGGAGGGGGCCGGAAATCGGGGAGAGGAGAGAATGACGGGCGGGGATCCGAAGCTTCGCTTTCGACTACGGGAGGCCCGGGCCGACTGGGTGGAGGCCGCCGGAGATCTGGAGGCCCGGACCATGGAGTGGACTCGGGAACGCCAGGAGGCAGATACGCGTCTTCAAACCTACCGGGATCGGGCCCGGGAACTCCGAGGGCGGCTAACGGCCCTGGAGGCCCAGGGAGCACAGGCCGCCTGCCCGACCTGCGCCCGGCCCCTGGCCGAGGCTCACCCCCATCTGGTCCAACTCCTCCAGGAGGAGTGGGAGACGGTGGTCCAGGACGGGAAGTGGTGGAAGCGGAGGCGGGAGCAGTTGGAGAACCGACCCGAGGACCTCCGGGAGCTGGAACGGCAGACGCTTCGACTTCACGCCCGCGTGGAGACCCTCTCCGAGGGCGGGGAGGAGGGGGAGGGTACAGAGGGCCAACAGATCCACGGGCTCGCTCCTGAACCAGGCATCCAGGGGGAAGCCCCCGCGCAGGGGGGAGCCGCTCTTCCCTTCAGGGTGGACCGGACCTCTCTACGGGCCGCAGGAGAGTTCCTCCGCAGGATCTCGGAAGGGGAGATCCAGGGGCTGACACAGGAGGTGGACCAGGAGGTGGTTCAGGGGATGACCCCCGGAGACCCCGGTCTCCGTCTCCTCCGGGAGGGGGGCGAGGCGTCGCTTCCTGGCCCCGGTGAGGCCGCCTTCCTTGCCGCCGCGCTTCTCCTCGCCGGACTTCAGAAACCCGCACCCCTGCCGGGTGGGCGGAATCGGGTGGGGCTCATGACCGCTCTGTCGGGTGCAGAGGGCGATCTGCGCGCCGTGCGAACGCTGGAGGTCATGGCCGACGCGACCCTGCCGTGGCCCGTCCTCGTGGTGCTCCCTCCAGCCCTCCTCACGCGCTGTCCTGAACTCTTCCAGGGGACCGTGGAGCTCCTCCGGGATGAAGACGGTAGGCTGCGTTTCCGTGCGTCACCCGGCGGGGTGGCATGGATCCATCTGCACCCCGTCCCCGAGGACTCCCTGGAAAGCTGTTGAAGAAGTAGTGGAGAAGCCGCTGGGAGCGCCCTGTGCTTCTTCAACAGCCTTCTAGCGGGGTGAGGGCTCCAGCTCCACCATCCCTCCCTCCGTGCTCCGGAGGCGCCATCCCGGTGGACACCAAGTGGTGGCGCTGTACTCCACCAGGACCGCCGGGCCCGACATCCAGACGCCAGCGGGAAGCGCCTCCCGGGAGAGGAGGTGAGCAGCCACCACTTCGCCCCCCATGCGGATGGTTGCCTGGGCGGACTCCCGAGAAGGCGGAGCCGTACCGGACGCTTGGGCTCTCAAGGGGCCCGTTTCCGCTTCCTCTCCCTCCTGCGTGCCCCGTTGCCCGGCATCCTGCGCCCCCGCCCTGAGCCCCGCCTCTCCCGGGGCCTCCACTCCAGGAGCCTCCACCCTGACCCGGAGGGTCACCGCCTCCACCGGCTGCGTGGAACGTCGATAGCCGTAGCGCTCCTCGTGGGCCTGATGGAAGGACTCCTCCCACCCCTCTTCGGGAACGGTGAGTTCCCAACTCTGACCCAGGTAGCGGGCATCCACCTCACGGCGGCGCTGGAGAATCGCAGGGGGGAAGCCCTCGTCCTCCAGCTCCCTTCGGGCCTCCGCCTCCATGCGGTCCATGGCCTCACCCAGGCGGGCGCCGTCCTCCATGACGTCGGAGCGGAGCAGGACGGTACGGGTCCGGTCCCGGACCACCGGCGCCGCCAGCATCCCCCAGGCCGAGGCCAGCCCCGGATCAGGGGGGAGGAGGACGCCCCGGGCACCGATCCGCTCCGACAACTCTGCGGCGTGAAGGCCCGCCGCTCCCCCGAAAGCCATGAGGTAGAGATCCGAGGGATCCACTCCCCGCTCCACGGAGATCACCCGGAGGGCCCGCTCCATGGTGGCATTGGCCACCTGGATGATCCCTTCGGCAGCATCCTCCGGTGTAGAACCCACCTGGTCGGCCAGCGCGGCCAGCGGCTCCCGTATCGCCTCCCGGTCCAGGGTGCGGGTGCCGCCCAGGAACGCGGTGGGGGGGAGGCGTCCCAGCCAAACATGGGCATCGGTGACAGTGACCTCGCGCCCTCCCCGTCCATAGCAGATGGGGCCGGGGTCGGCGCCGGCGCTGGCGGGCCCCACCTGGAGAGCTCCTCCCGGGTCCACCCGGGCAATGGAGCCGCCTCCGGCACCCACGGTGTGGATGTCCACCAGGGGGATGGCCACGGGGAGCCCCCCCATTCGGCCCTCCCGGGTATGCAGAAGGCGGCCCGGGACGAGGGAGACATCCGTGGAGGTCCCCCCCATGTCGAAGGTGAGGAGTTGGGACCGGCGGTGGCGGGAACCCCGGATGAGGGCACCGATGACTCCCCCAGCAGGGCCGGACAGGACAGTGCGGACCGGTTCCTCCAGGGCAAGGCGGAGGGGCAGGGCTCCTCCTGCCGAGCCCATGATCCGGACCGCCTCCGCACCGGACTCCGCCTCGAGTCGCCGGAGGTAATGGCCCATTTTCGGGGCCACGTAGGCGTTCACCACCGTGGTGGCCGTCCGCTCGTACTCCCGGAACTCCGGGAGGATGCGGGAGGATAGGGCCACCGGGACACTGAGCTCCGCCAGCGCCCGGCCCACCTCCTCCTCATGGCCGGGGTCGGCGTAGCTGTGGAGAAGGCACACGGCCACCGCCTCCGCGTCGGCCAGACGGAGGGGGAGCCCCCGAAGCTCCTCGGGGTCCAGGGGCACGATCTCCTCCCCGGCGGGTCCCAGGCGCCCTCGGAGCCCCACCCGGTCCTCCCGGGTCACCGGCGGAGGGGCGCGGTGCCCCACCAGGGCGTAGAGCTGCGGCCGGTCCTGGCGCCCGATCTCCACGACGTCCTCGAAGCCCTCGTTCGTCACCAGCATCACCCGAGCCCCCTTCCGTTCCAGGACCGCGTTGGTGGCCACGGTGGAACCATGGATGAGGAGGAAGGGGGGCCGGGTCTCCCTGGGCCCAAGGAAGCGACGGATCCCCTCCAGTACGCTGGCGGAGGGATCGTCTGGGGTGGAAGGGAGCTTCAGGGCGGTGAGGACGCCATCCCGGAGGAGGAGGAGGTCCGTGAAGGTTCCCCCGGTATCCACGGCCACCACGGGGAGCACGTCCCCGGGGCGGGAGGCGGCCTGCGTTGACTTCCCCTCTCCGGCGGCGGACATTGCGACGCCTTCACTCCTGCCATCATTCCCTTTCTCCTTCGCCATCTGCGCAGATCCTCCATGGAGTTTCAACCTTCCCCTTCCCGGTTCCGGGAGCTGGCCCGGGAATCCCGGGTGGTCCCGGTGTGCGGCGAGTTCCTCTTTGACCTGGACACGGCTGTCACCGCTTACCACAAGCTGGCCCGGCCCCCCTTCGGTTTCCTCCTCGAGTCGGTGGTCGGAGGTGAAACCTGGGCCCGGTACACCTTCCTGGGAACCGATCCGGCCGCGGCGTGGCGCCTGGATGACGGTCGGGTCTCTTGGTGGACGCCGAAAGCGGGGTGGATTCCGGTGGAGACCGATGACCCCCTGGCGGACCTGGATCGCCGGCTCCGAGAGCGCACACCGGCGGAAATCCCCGGACTTCCCCGTTTCTGGGGAGGAGCGGTAGGGTACTTCGGATACGACGTGGTGCGCCAGGTAGAGCGACTCCCCCATCCTCCCAGGGACGATCTGGGGCTCCCAGACGCGGTGGTGGTCTTCACCGATGTGGTGCTGGCCATCGACAACCTGCGGGGGCGGGCCATGGCCATCGCCGCCGTTCCCGTCTCGCCCGAGCTCGACGACGAGGCTCTCGATCTCCGCTACGAGGATGCGAAGAGCCGAATCCAGCAGATGGTGGCCCGCCTCCGGGATGAGTCGCCCCCGCTTCCCCTGACGCTGACAGCCGAGCCCGAGGGGGATCCTCCCTTCAGTAGCACCTTTGCACAGGTCGACTTCGAAGCAGCGGTGGAGCGGGTTCGGCAATATATCCTGGCGGGAGATGCCTTCCAGGTGGTTTTGAGCCAGCGCCTCGAGATGGCGCTGCGGGCTCGCCCTTTCGATCTATACCGGGCGCTCCGGACCCTGAATCCTTCCCCCTACCTCTATTTCCTAGAGATGGACGGGGTGACCCTCGTGGGATCCTCTCCCGAGGTCCTCACCCGAGTGGAAGAGGGGCGGGTCACCGTCCGTCCCATCGCCGGGACCCGTCCCCGGGGTTCTACGCCCGCACAGGACCGGGAGTTGGAGGAGGACCTGAAGGCGGACGAGAAGGAGTTGGCCGAACACCGGATGCTGGTGGACCTGGGGCGCAATGACGTGGGAAGGGTGGCCCGCTACGGCACGGTCACCGTGCCCGACCTCATGGTGGTGGAACGCTATTCCCACGTCATGCATCTGGTCTCCCAGGTGGAGGGGGAACTCAGGGAGGGGCTGTCCGCCATGGATGTCCTGCGGGCGTCTTTCCCAGCTGGGACCGTGTCCGGCGCCCCCAAGATCAGGGCCATGGAGATCATCGATGAGCTGGAACCGGTGCGGCGGGGCCCCTATGCCGGGGCGGTGGGCTACCTGGGGTATGGTGGGACGACCATGGATACCGCCATCGCCATCCGTACCGTCCTGGTAGCCGGTGGAAGGGCCTATGTGCAGGCTGGCGCGGGGATCGTGGCGGATTCGGATCCGGAGCGGGAATACGAGGAGACACTGAACAAGGCCCGGGCCCTTCTCCGGGCGGCGGCCATGGTGGGGGAGGGATCCGGCGCCGGGGAGTGAGGCTTATCCGACCGGACCCGCCGGATCGCACTTGCCGGTCAGTACTTGCCGGTCAGGACCTGCCGGTCAGGACCTGCCGGTCAGGACCTCAGAGAGGTGTAGAAGGAGAGCAGCGTCTGAATCCCCTTCTCCAGATGGGCCTCGGGGAACCACTCGTCCGGGGCGTGCATGTTGGAGCCTGGGAGGGCAAACCCCAGCAGGACCGCGGGTGCGCCCAGGATCCGCTCGAACTCCGGGACGATGGGGATGGACCCCCCTTCGCCGGTGAGGACGGGCTCCACGCCGAAGGTGGCTTCGAGGGCCTCCCGGGCCGCTTCGAAGAAGGGCCCACCGGGTCGGGCCCGCCAGGGATGTCCGCTGTGAAGCTCCTCCACTTCCACGGATACGTGGGGGGAGGCCACCTGGGCTACATGATCCCGGAGGAGGGCCACTACCCGCTTCGGATCCTGGTCCGGCACCAGGCGGAAGCTCACCTTGGCCATGGCCTCTGAAGGAAGGACCGTCTTCGCCCCCTCTCCGGTGTAGCCCGAGAGGAGTCCGTTCACCTCGCAGGTGGGGCGGACCCAGAGTTGCTCCAGGGGGGTCCACCCGGTCTCGCCGTGGAGACCGAGAGCCCCTACCCCCTCCCGGAATGCCTCCGGTGAAAACGGAAGGGTTCGGATCCCCTCCAACGTCTCCTCATCCCATTCCACCACGTCGTCATAGAAGCCGGGGATCTGGATGCGTCCCCCTGCGTCGTGCAGGGAGGCCAGGATCCGAGCCAACTCGGTGGCCGGGTTGGGAACCGCTCCCCCGTAGGCCCCGGAATGCAGATCCGAACGCGGTCCCCGAACCCGGATCTCGGTGTAGGCCAGCCCCCGAAGCGAGAAAAGGAGGGAGGGAAGCCCTTCGGCAAACATGGCGGAGTCGGAAATGATCACGGCGTCGGCCGCCAGACGTTCCCGGTGGCGCTCCACGAAGGGAAGGAGATGGGGAGACCCGATCTCTTCCTCTCCTTCGGCCAGGAAGATCACGTTCACCGGGAGGGGACCCTGGGAAAGGAGGATCTCCAGGGCAGCCACGTGGAGGAAGACCTGTCCCTTGTCGTCGGCTACCCCGCGGGCGTAGATCCGACCGTCCCGCACCGAGGGCTCGAAGGGAGGGGCGGTCCAGAGTTCCAGTGGCTCGGCAGGCTGGACATCGTAGTGCCCATAGATGAGAAGGGTGGGAGCCTCGGGGCCGGCCTCTTGCCATTCCCCCAGGACCACCGGGTGCCCAGGGGTTTCCAGGATTTCTGCCGCCATTCCGACCCGCTCCAGGCGGTCCCTGAGCCATACCGCTGCCGCCCGTGTGTCGTCCTTGTGCTCCCTACGGGCGCTGATGGACGGGATGCGGAGAAACTCGAAAAGCTCCTCCCGGAGGCGGGGTAGGAGCGGGGAGAGGGAAGGATGGGACATCTGGGGAAGGCCCTCGGAAAGTGGACAGAAGGAAATTCAGGGCCCCACGCAGGGGTCAAGCGTTTGTGAAGCGTAGGAGCCACAGCGACGGTAGCAGCAGCGCGAGTGGCTGCCCTCCGTCGTTGGCGCTCCTACCCGCTGCACATAGCACCCCGTCGGTAGGCCGCCATCGACCTGAGCGTATGGCGATCCCAACGGGCCCCCGAGTTCCTCGTCTGCTCGTTCTCAGGCCATGGTGCGTATTCCCCAGCGGTAGATCCCGGAGAGGAGCGCACTGAGAAAGATGGCTCCGCCAAACCCACCGATGCTCAGGGCCCGGGGGTCGAGGAAGTGGAAGAGGCCCACGCCCAGCATTCCTCCGATCACCGCTCCGAAGGCGCCGAAGACAGCCAGGAGGGTGGCGTGTCCCGGGCGCTCGCCGGACTGCTTCACCAGCACCTTCATGGAGAGGCCCACCAGCGCCCCCAATACGATCCAGATCCCGATACCGATCCAGTTCTCCATAGAACTCCTGCCCGATCCGGCCAAAGTCGAGGATTGCGAAACGATGTAAACGACCCGTTCGAGAGCCTGTCCGAGGATGGGCGGGCCGCATTCGGAGCGGCGTGGGGCCCCGCCCGATTACAAGGACAGGCTCTTAAGGTCCGGAAATCTATCCACGGAGGTCGACTCCGGCCACCCCGAAAGAGGAACCGGTCCTGACCCTCTCCTACTCCAGGGCCATCCGCCGCTTCAGTTCGGCGAGGCGGGCATCCAAATCCGCCTCCGATGGGGGGGGGGCGCCCCGGCGTTCGGCCCCGGACGTCCCCGTGCGGTCCGACATGGAACCGGAGGGTCCCCGTCCCCGGGCATCGGGTGGGGGGTCCGGGTGCTCGTCGAGTCCCAACTCGGTCATGACCTCCGCCGCCTCGGCCTGGGACTCCATGTCCTGGATCTTCTCTTCCATACGATTCAACTGGGCGAATAGGTCATCGGCTGCCCGGATCCTCTCCCGTGCCCCCGTCCTACCCGCCGCAGCCGACATGCCTTCCTGGCGGACGCGGGCTTCCTTGAGCTGGGTCATCATGTCCTCCAGCTCCTCCCCCCGATCTTGGACCTCACGCTCCAGGACCAACGCCTTCTCGTCCAGGACTGCCTTGCGGCGGAGATGACGAAGGGCGAACTGACGGGCCACCTCCTGGGTCTCCGAATCGCCGATTCTCCGGGCCATTTCCTCCCGGCGGACACAGGTACGGGCCAGCTCTTCCTCTCGCCTCGCCTCACTCCGGACCTCCCCGATCTCCGACCGGAGCTCGTCCAGCCGCCGGTGGGCATCCACGACCTCGGTGGACATGGCCCGGAGGAGGCGATCCGTGGCCTCGGGGATGGCGTCCCGGTTCAGTTCGGTGTGGAAGTTCTCCACCGCTTCTCGAAAGGCCTGACGGAGGGATTCGAACATGGCCTGGGGCTCCGGTGTTGCCGGAAAAGGAACGAGCGGCGGACCAGGAGGGCCCGCCGCTCGAATCTAGATGCCCGGATAGAGACCTTCCACCCCGGCCTCAGTTCAGAAGGTGCTCGATCCGCTGGGCGAAAGAGTTCCTGGCTCGGTGCAGCCGACTCTTCACCGTCCCCAGGTTCACGCCGGTGATCTCCGCAATCTCCTCGTAGCTCTTTCCGTCCAGCTCCCGCAACCGGAAGACCAGTCGGTGGTGCTCCGGAAGCTCTTCCACCGTGTCCTCCACAAGGCGCTGGAGAAAGCGCTTGCGATAGAGATCGTCGGGGCGCATCGTGAGATCCTCGAACTGGAGGGGACGATGATCGTCATCCCAGTTCGAGGTGAGCTTCTGAAAGAGGACCAGCGGACTCCTCGAGCGATTCCGTAGCTCGTTCTTCGAGAGGTTGCTCGCGATCGTGTACACCCAGGTGGAGAACTTCTTGTCCGTATCGAACCGGTGGAGGTGCCGGGTGACTCGGATGAACGCCTCCTGGACGAGGTCCTGGGCCCGATCCGGATCTCCGGTTTTTCGGGTGATGAAATGCACCAAACGGTCTCTATATCGATCGAAAAGCTCCTGGAAGGCGCCGGGGCGACCGTCGAGGTGAGCGGTGACCAGCTCTTCGTCGCTTAGTCCAGAAAGGGTGGCGGAGTTCGAGGATTGCTGCTGATGCTTCCTGGCCGTATTCGCCATGACCCTGTCTCATCCCTGATTCGAGGTGACCCCCCGGGGGTGGAGTGGAAGCGAGTCAGAAAGCCGGATCGGCCTGGCTCATCTCCTCGCCGTATCCCGGAAGGGAGGGTAACCCTGATTGCAACGCAGTCAATATAGGGGATGGGCCTATCGTGAGCAAGGTTCTTGTACGGGGTTTTGCGGGTAAATCTCCCCGAAACCTCCACAAACCCTGTACGGATTGCGGACACGATCCCGTTTCGCCCCGACATCGCTTCGCCATTGGGGTGGGGAAAGCCGGAGTTCCTAGAAGGCTGTTGAAGAAGTACAGGGCGCCACCGTTGGGAGCGCCAGGGAGCCCTAATCGTAGGCGGCGACCCGCAGGCATAGCGAGAGCTACGTCGAGGGGAGCCAACGACCGAGGGGGCTCCCTGCCGCCCCAACCCGAAGGGAGAAGGGGGGTTGCGGCCCTGAATCTTCGTTGGGCCGCTTCATCGATGCTACCGCATCGCTTTCAGCGACCCGCCTTGCCCAGGACCGCAAGACCCCTTCTCGGTGGTCCCTGTACTTCTTCAACACCCTTCTAGACCGGGCGAAGGGACAGGCCATGGAGCGGGGGGCCCTGGGAGACGCCGGGGAGGAGGGCGCGCTCCGGGTCCACCTCCAGTTCTCGGGAGAGGAGCGCCTCCTGGGCGGCGGACTCCACTTCTCCGGTGACCTGCGCCTCGATCTCTTCCAGGTCGCTTGTGGCCACGCCGCGGGAGGACTGCAGCCAGACCTCGAAGGAACCCAGGGGGTCTCGCTCTCCCCAGTCCCGGAAGAGGGACTCGGCGAAGGTGGCGCGGGCCTCGCGCTCGTCGTGGGTGGCATGGCCGCCCATACGAAAGGTACGGGCGTGGATCAGGGCGGGGCCGTCTCCCTTTCGGCAATCCTCCACGGCTCCCCGGACTGCGGCCCACATGTCCAGCACATGGTTTCCATCCGCATTGCGCGTTTCCAGGCCGTACATTTCCCCCAGCCGATCCAGCCGTCCCGCGCCATGACGCTCCGCAGGGGTTCCCAGCGCCACCTGGTTGTCCTGGAGGATGAAGACCACCGGGAGTCGCTGCACCGCCGCGAAGTTCAGACCCTCGTGGCATTCCCCGGTCTTGGTCGCTCCGTCGCCGATCCAGGTCATGGCTACGCCTCCTCTTCCTTCCCGAACCAGGCCCATGGCAATGCCACCCATCACCGCCACATTCGTCCCCATGTGGGAGATGGGCTGCAGGACACGGTGGCGGAGGCTTCCCACGTGCAGGTCCCGCCCCCCGGAAGTGCTGTCCGGTGTGGCCAGGTAGCCACGAAAGACATCGGCGTCCGTCATTCCCATCATGGGGCACGCCCCGGCGTTACGGATCATTGGGCACACCCAGTCCCGTTCGGGGTCCAGGGCCTGCACCGCCCCCACGGTCACCGCTTCCTCTCCGGTTCCGAGCCATGCCTTGGAGATCACGCCCTGCCGGACCCACCGTTTCAGGCCGATGTCCAGGAGGCGAGTGCGCAGGAGATTCCTGTAGAGTAGAAGGAGGTCCCCGATCTCCAGGGAGGCCACCGCCGCCGCCCGCTCGGGGTTTCTGGACAGGGTCTGATTCCACCGCTCCACCAGGTCAGGAGCGGGCTCCCAATTCACGTACTCGGGGGGATCGAAGGCTGAATAGCGGCGCATGGGAAAGGCCTCAACAATCCTGAAAGTCGGCGTGGCTCCTACCTCCCCGGGTCGTCCGACGGGGGGTGGGGAGGGCCCGATGGTCGAACGGAAAGGTACCCGTTCCCGGGAAGCGTGGGCAACGCGAGGCCGGGGCGAAAGAGATGCGGGGAGGGAAGTCAAGCGTTGCCTGCGGAAGTTGCACCCCCCAAGATTGGATCGAATTCGTGTCCTCCCGCCCCGGAACCGTGGTCACCGAAACCGCTCGTTCTCATCCGTCCTCCCAACGCCATCGGGTTCAATCCCGGGTGGCGCTGGCGATTCTCGAGACCCTGCGAACGCAGGATCTACCGGAGGAGATCCTGGATGACGAGAACGTCACTCTCACCCTTCCGCGGCGTCTGGGTCTCAGCGACGTCATCGAGGCCCAGATCCGGCGGTATCGGGCCGATGCCCGGCTCCGGCGCCGGATTCCGGAGCGCGAGGTCGTAGACCTCTTCCGCCTGGTGGTGCGCCGCCCCGATTCCGAGGACGTATTCCTCGAGGTGGGGCGGGCCCTGTATTCTCCAGCATCGGCGGGGTTACGCCGCTTGCTTCCAAGGAAAGTGGCCCTCTCCCTGGCCCGCGCTCGTTCCCAGCGTGAACTACGCCGCCTCTTCGGTCGCCGTCTGGTGCGTTCGGGCGGGAAAGGGTTCATCCTGGATCACGCCCACGACCTCCTCATCCGGGGCGATCCCGGCGGGGACGCATGCGCCCTGGTCACCGGTTTCCTGGAGCGGGTCATTGAGGAATATGCCGGAGCCGGGGGAGCAGTCCTGCATCCCCGATGCCTGGCCCGGGGTGACGAGGGATGCCGCTGGGAATTCCAGGAGGCCGTTGTAAAGACGGCGTCCGCCTGAAGGGCTTTCCCTCAAGCCCTCTTCCTCACCCAGAACTCCCCTGCCCCTGCCGGGTAACCGACGCCGTTCCAGGGACCGGCCCACAGAGCACCGGACACTTCAGTCTGTGTCCCAGGGTGGTAAACCCAGGCTGTCCCTCCCGTCCCTGCCAGTCGGAGGAATCCGCATCATGATCCAGGAAGGCGACCTCGCTCCCACCTTCACTCTCCCCGCCGACGACGGAGCCACCGTCTCCCTGGAGGATCTCCGGGGCAAGTCGGTGATCCTCTACTTCTACCCCAAGGATGACACCTCGGGGTGCACCACCGAGGCCTGTGAGTTTCGCGACACCCTTCCCAGGATCGAGGAGGGTGGGGCCGTGGTTCTCGGCGTCTCTCCCGATCCGGTGGCCTCCCACAAGAAGTTCAAGGAGAAGTATGACCTGAACTTCCCGCTCCTGGCCGACGAAGACCACTCCGTCGCCGAGGCCTATGGCGTGTGGAAGGAGAAGTCCATGTATGGCCGGAAGTACTGGGGGGTCGAGCGAAGCACATTCCTCATCGATCCCGATAGAAAGGTGAAGAAGGCCTGGCGACGCGTGAAGCCGAAGGGACACGCCGAAGCGGTGGCCGCTGAACTGGGCGCCTAGCAGGCTGTTGAACTACTGGAGGGACCACCGCGAAGGGGTCTTGCGAGTCCTGGGCAAGGCGGAGCCCCGACAGCGATGCGGTAGCATCGGTGAGG
>SL_3KL_010_SEDDRAFT_10001568_pt1 | contig 20864 bp, 18 predicted proteins | sample SodLakKL_010_SED_2_FD_10381 | JGI IMG/M metagenome (IMG submission 10381) | reverse complement strand
GAAACCCCGCCGTAATAAAAACCATATGGCTTCCTGATAAGGCATTTCTTATGGCTTCTTCATTTTCCAAAGCGGATTCCCGTCCTTTAACCGGATTATTTCCGGCACCAAGTCCCTCGGTAAGTTTTTCTCCCAGTTGAATTTTTATTTTCGCCACCGATTTTTTCAATGCCTGAGCATCCGTATTGGCAGCAATAAAATCGACACCCTTTAAATCGCTGTCAATCATGTTGTCAACAGCATTTCCGCCGCCACCGCCAACCCCGATCACCTTGATTCTGGCCATGGGTTCCCTTGCCTTCATCTCCGGTTCCACCGGTAGAAAAGATTGCATCCCTCTGCCTCCATCACCGCTATTTACCATGTTTTTACCTCCCCTTTTGCCGTTAAATGTTGGTTGGATTATTCACGTTCGCTTACCACAAAATTACGAATTTTCATATAATTTCCTTAAACCATTTTTTCATCCTTAGAATCAGGCGTGAAAATATGTTCGAATCCCGGATTCTGAATTTTTCCGGATTATGGTTTTTTGCACCGTATAGAAGCAAGCCGACACCGGTGGCGTGCATGGGATTGCTGACAACATCCACCAGTCCGCTGATACCCTGGGGCCGCCCCAGGCGTGCAGGTAAATGAAAAACCGATTCGGCAACATCGGTAATGCCATCCAAAAGCGCCGAGCCACCGGTGATAACGACCCCCGACGGCATCAGATTTTCCACCCCGGCCCTGTAGATCTCTCTTTTAATCAGGGAAAATATCTCCTCAACCCGCGGCTCGATTATTTCCCCCAGAATTTGTCTTGGAAGCCTCCTGGGAGGTCTTCCGCCCATGCCGGGAATCTCGATGTTTTCATCACCTTTAATTTTGCCGGCCAGTGCCGTTCCATATTTCAATTTGATTTTTTCCGCCTCTGCAATAGGTGCGCGAAGACCAATGGCTATATCATTGGTTAAATTGTGGCCTCCCAGGGACAGTACAAAGGTATGTTGAATATTTTTCCCGGAAAAGATTGCCAAATCGCTGCTTCCTCCTCCCAGATCGATCAGGGCTGTGCCCAGATCCTTTTCTTCATCAGTAAGTACAGCATCCCCGGAAGCCAGCGATTCCAAAACAATGTCACAAACATCAAGTCCGGCCCGGTTGGCACACTTTACAATGTTGTGGGCCGAGGTAACCGCTCCGGTGACAATATGAATCTTGGCCTCCAGTCTCACACCGGTCATGCCAATGGGGTTGTCGATACCTCCCTGATTATCGACAATGTACTCCTGGGGCAAGACATGAATCAGCTCCCTGTCCATGGGAATTGCCACAGCACGCGCTGCTTCAATGACCCGATCTATGTCCTGCTGAGTTACTTCCTGTCCCTTGATAGCAGTTATTCCATGGCTGTTAAAACCGGTAATATGTCCTCCGGCAATGCCGGCATAAACCGACGAAATTTCACATCCTGCCATCAACTCGGCTTCTTCTACCGCTTTCTTGATGGATTCCACTGTAGCTTCCACGTTGACGACAACACCTTTTCTCAGGCCTACGGAAGGATGGGTTCCTATACCGATGATGTTAATATCACCTTGCCCAACCTCACCGACAACAGCACTGATTTTGGTGGTGCCAATATCAAGACCTACGATTATATCATTTTGTCCCGCCAATTTTATGCCTCCCTTTCTTGATCGGCCTCACATTCGTCTTCGACAGGGTAAACCACGACCCGATCGGGATTTATCAAGTCAATGGAACTGTAATCATTAAACAAATAGTGATTCTTTATATTAGAAATAACCTTTTCCAACTTTGCATATTTTTCCGGATAATTTTCCAGCCCCAGTTTTATTGTTCTATTTTGCGCTGTTGTATGCAGTAAAAGTCCTGTTTGCCGGTCCACATCGATACGATGGATCAGGTGATTGGGAAGCACACTTCCCGGAATTTTTCCAAGTTGCAGCACCTCCATCACCGATAAAAACCATACGCTGCCCAAATTGTCAGCTTCTCTGAGATCCGAATATGAAAGTCCTGTAATAAGCGGAAGATTTTCCGGGTCATTTGATTCCAGCTTTTTAAAAATTATGCCTTCGGTATTGAGGATAAATTTTTCGCCGAAATCGACAACCGCCAGGGGCTCCTGTTCAACAATCCTTATATGGATTGTGCCTGGAAGCTCACGGGCTACCTGCGCGTGTTGGATCCATGGATTTCCCATCAGATTTTTCCGTGCAGCATTGAGGTTTAAAGCAAAAATATTCACCTTTTCTTCAATACCAGCCTGTTGCCTTATCTGATTTTCTGACAGGCGCTCAACTCCTTCAACAATGATGTGTTCGCTATTAAAATACTCGCTCTGGGTCAATAAATCATGGCTCAGAATAAACAACAAACTCATTAAAGGAACGGAAGCAATGCCCAGCAAAAGTTTCAACAACACAACCGTGCCGCGAATCCTTTTGGCTTTCTTTTTTTCCGGGGCCTCTTTTTTGCAATTTTTTCTGACCTTTTTGCTCAACACATTCAATCTCCGACAATTCTCACTTCAGGTTCCAGGCTGATATGAAATTTTTTCCAGACCCTCTCCTGGACCATTTCCTTTAACCCGAGAATATCAGCGGCAGAGGCGTTATTTTTATTAACAATAAAATTGGCATGCTTTTGTGATATTTCAGCTCCTCCATAGTTTTTACCTTTCAGACCGACTATATCGATGAGCTGTCCTGCGGATGTTTCAGGGTCCGGATTTTTAAAAAAACATCCTGCACTGGGAAGCCTTCCGGGTTGACTTTTTTTTCGCCATTTTACAATTTTCATCGCCTCTTTTTTCAGTTTCACAGGGTCATCAGGTATCAGGGAGAATGCAGCCTCAAGTATGACAGGAAAAGACCCACCCTGGTTTTCCGACTTGTTATCCCAATGCATCTGCCGGTAGGAAAAACTTAATTTTTCTCTGGCAATTTTTTTAATCTCACCACTGGGTAAAAGAAATTTCGCTTCGCATAGCACATTTCCCATATCCCCGATGGCTGTTCCCGCATTGGTGATAATTGCTCCCCCCACCGTACCGGGAATGCCCAAGGCAAAATTCATACCCGCAAAACCATTTCTAAGAGCAAAACGACAGAGTCTGCTCATGGGAGTTCCGGCCATGGCTTTGACCGTATTATCGGATTTAACCGTAATGTTGCCAAACATCTTTTTTAAAACGATAACCACTCCCCGAATACCGGCATCTTTCACAAGTAAATTTGTACCGCGCCCAATAACCCAAAATGGCAAATTTCTTTGCTGAAGCCCTTTGATCAGATTTACGATAACTTCGACATCATCGGCAATTGCAAAGGCATCTGCCGGCCCCCCTACCCTGAATGATGTATGGCGGGCCATGGGTTCATCAAAAAAAACGCGGTCCCCAAGAACACTATGAAGCCATTGTCTGCACTGCTCATCTACTCTGGCCAAGGCTTTTAAGCATCTCCGTTCCCAGCATATGAACATCCCCGGCACCTAACGTCAAAAGAAGATCCCCCTTTTTCAACATTTCCTGCAGGTATCTTATGGCATCATCAAAATCTTTTTTATAAACAACCTCGCGATGCCCGTGGGCCAGAATGGATTCATAAAGTTTAAAACCGTCAACACCATTGATTTGTTTCTCGCCGGCCGCATAAATGGGCAGTACGACAAGAACATCCGATTCATAAAAAGCCCGGGTAAATTCTTCAAAAAGTGAATTGGTCCGGCTATATCGATGGGGTTGAAAAACGGCTACAAGCCGCCTCTCAGGCCAGCCTTCCTTGGCTGCAACAAGGGTGGCCTTGATTTCGGTTGGATGATGTCCGTAATCATCTACAACAATGACCCCGCTCTTTTCCCCTTTGATTTCCAGACGCCTCTGAACGCCTTGGTGATTTTCCAGGGCCAGTTTAATATCCTCAAAAGAAATCCCCAGTTCCAATCCTACGGCCACTGCCGCCATGGAATTTGAAACATTGTGCATACCCGGCAGGTTTAACAGGACCTTTCCCAGCCTTTTTCCTTTATGATAAACCGAAAAAGTGCTTTGAAGCCCTTTGAATTCGACATCTCTGGCCTGAAAATCAGCCTGAGTGCTCATTCCGTATGTTGTAAATCTTTTGCGAATCCCCGGAATGATGGATTGAATATGTTCATTATCCAGACAGAGCACTGCCAGGCCATAGAAGGGAATGCGATGAACAAAACTTAAAAATACTCCCCGAATATCCTCTATATCGCGATAATAATCGAGATGTTCACGATCAATATTGGTTACAACAGCAATAGTGGGAGACATTTTTAAAAAAGAACCATCGCTTTCATCGGCTTCGGCCACAATGTAATCGCCCTGCCCCAAGACAGCATTCGAGCCGATACTTTTCAGTTTACCCCCGATCACCACAGTGGGATCGAGGCCACCTTTTCCCAGCACCGAGGCCACAAGAGATGTAGTGGTTGTTTTCCCATGTGCTCCTGCTATGGCGACACTATATTTGAGCCGCATCAATTCTGCCAGCATTTCCGCGCGGGGAATAACGGACACCGATGCCTTCCGGGCTGCCAGGACCTCCGGATTTTCAGTCGCTATCGCAGAAGATGTAACCACCACGTCAGCACCATCCACTTGATGCTCATTGTGGCCTAAAAAAATCTTTCCACCGAGCTTTTCCAGACGCCTGGTGATTTCGGAGGATTTCAAGTCGGAGCCGGATACCTGATACCCAAGATTTAAAAGCAGCTCGGCAATGCCGCTCATACCAATTCCGCCAATACCGACAAAGTGAATGTGATATTTTTTGAAATACATGAATGTATTTTTCCCCTAATTCGCAGCTCAGATCCCCAATATGCGAAATATACCTCATGCCCTGGGTGTTGAAAATTATCCAGGAACGGGCCTTAAAATTACTCTATTTAATCACCCGGTAGCAATCATCCACGATTTTTTCGGCAGCATCCGCTCTCCCCATCATTGCCGCAGCGCGCGCCATCTTTTCAAGCCTGGAGGGATTTTTGGCCAGTTCGAAAATTTTTTCGGACAAATACCCGCCGGTCAGATCTTTTTCATGAATCATATCCGATGCATCATTATCACAAAGCTTTCGAGCATTCAAGGATTGATGATCGTCCGTGGCGTGGGGAAAAGGAATAAAAATGGCCGGTTTTCCCAATGCAGATAATTCCGCCACAGTTGTAGCTCCTGCCCTGCAAATCACCAGGTCCGCTTTTTGATAAACTTGCCCCACATCTTTAAAAAAAGCTTTGACCCGGCAAGGTATTTGATTTTTCTCATAAACTGATTTTACATAGCTTTCATCGGCTTCACCGGTCTGATGAATGAAAAAAATTTCCCTGTTTTCTTTAAAAGCTTCCAGAGCTTCAACAACAGCCATATTGATTCCATGTGCCCCCTGGCTTCCGCCCAAAATGAGCACCGTAAACGGCCTGTTTTTATCCTTTGATTGCGAAATAGGTTGCAGTATTTCCTTCCGGACCGGATTTCCCGTAAAACGCACCTTGGTTTCAGGCAAATTTTCAAAGGTATTTTCAAAAGAGACATTTACCCGATTAACGATTCTGGCCAAAAAACCATTGGCGATACCCGGCAAAATGTTTTGTTCGCAAATTACTGTGGGAATCCGTTTCAACCATGCCGCCAAAACCACCGGAACAGACAAATAACTCCCCATCCCGATTACCAGATGAGGTTTGAAAGATTTTATAACTTTTGCCGATTGCGCGATTCCCCGTGATAAAAGCACAATCGCCTCCGCCTGCCTCCATAAACGGCGGCCCTTGATTCCTCCGGCGGATATTTTTTGAAAGTCAAAGCCGTATGTCTGCAAAACCGACACCTCAAGGGGCCGTTCCGTGATGAGAAACAGAATATGAGTGGCAGGATTACGGGACAAAAACTCCTGAGCAATGGCAATTGCCGGAAATAAATGCCCTCCTGTCCCACCCCCCGCAATCACAATATTCAAAGGGGCATAAATCATATTCTCTCAGAACTCCCGATATTCATCAAAACGCCCATGGCTGCCATATTGACCAGCAGTGATGTTCCTCCGTAACTTATAAAAGGAAGTGTCAACCCTTTAGTAGGCAAAAGGCCCAAAGCCACTCCCATGTTGATACATACCTGAAGTGCAAAAGCAAGGGTAATACCTGATGCCACCAGGGAACCATACACATTTTCAGTTTTCCGCGCAATTGCAAGCCCCCGCCATATAACCCAGAGATACAAAGCAAGAATACAAATCACCCCCAGAAGCCCCAGCTCCTCTCCAATGACCGAGAAAATAAAATCCGTATGCGATTCCGGAAGATAAAACAATTTCTGATAACCCTGGCCGATGCCCGCACCAAATAAACCGCCGGAACCGAACGCCATCAGCGAATGAATAACCTGGTAGCCACTACACTGAGCATACTGCCATGGGTCATAAAATGTCAGAATCCGTTCCAGCCGGTAGGGGGCTTCAATCATGAGATAACCCATAAGAGGTAAAATAAGAATCAATGGCGCCGCCAGGTATTTTAAAGGCACTCCGGCAATAAACATCATAATCCAGGTAATAATCCCAAAAATCAGGATAGTTCCAAAATCGGGCTGAAGATGAAGTAAAACACTAAATATGGCCAAGACAAAAATATGAGGAAAAAAACCAATGGAAAATTCCCGAACATTTTCGCGTTTTTTACTCAACGAATAGGCCAGAAAAAAGATCAATGCAATCCTGGCCAATTCCGCAGGTTGGAAGGTATAACCAGCGAAGCTGATCCATCTGGTTGCACCCCCTGCTTTATAGCCGACTCCGGGGATATGGATCGCCACCAGCAAAAGCATCGACCCGATCAAAATAGGATAAGTTAAGTGCCAATAAAACTTATAAGGAATATGACGGCATAATACCAGCAGCGATATTCCTGCAACTGCAAATAAAGCCTGCTTTCGAAGGAAAAAAAAATCACTGCCGAATTTTGTCATGGCCACAGCGGAGCTTGCACTATATACCATGACTATACCGATACCCACCAATAAAAGAACCGGAAACAAGATATGCTTATCATAACCCGTTTCACTCATAATGTTTCTGGCCGGGTATCTCGCATTTTTATCAGTGACCTTTTGCCTTTTATCCATGGTGATCTCCTGAAATCAGACAGTCAACGGCCTGGCGGAAAGCTTCGCCCCTTTGTTTATAATTTTCGTACATATCAAAACTGGCACAACCGGGAGCCAAAAGCACCAGATCTCCGGGTGAAGAAGCTTTATATGCTTTATTAACGGCATCACTCATGGTAGCAGCGGTTTCGGTAACCACAAAATCTCCCATGATGTGATGAATTTTTTCGGCTGCTTCTCCAATGAGAATCAAGCGCTTCACATGCTTTTTCACAATTTTTGACAGATTTTCAAAATCGCTGTCCTTGTCTCTTCCTCCCATGATCACGATTTGAGGGTTTGCAAATGTTTCCAATGCTTTTGCCACGGCGTCCGTATTGGTTGCCTTGGAGTCATTGATAAAGGCCACACCTTTAAAATCGGCGATATGTTCAAGGCGATGTGAAAGCCCTTTGAAATTGGCAAGAGCCAATTCAATACCTGTTTTTGTTCCCCCGGCCACCACAGCCGCCATGATTGCCGCCGAAGCATTTTCCAGATTGTGAATTCCCTCGGGTTTGAATCCTGACAATTGCGGTTCCCATCTTTGTGAACCATTCATATAAACCGATATCCGGTAATTTGACAAACCGGTCGTTTTTTCAATAACGGCAGCATTGTCCGGCTTTTCTGAAAACACATCTTTTTGACCTACAAGCAGTTTTCTGGCTTTAACCCCATGGAATATTTGTCCAATGACAGAGTCAGAAATATTTAAAACTGCGAAATCATCAGAGGTCTGATTCTTAAAAATGCGTGCTTTGGAATCCCTATAGGCCTTAAAGTCAGGGTATCTGTCCATATGGTCGTCTGTAATGTTGAGCAAAACGGCCACTTTGGGTCTGAACTCTTTTATGGTATCAAGCTGAAAACTGCTGAGTTCCACCACAAGCCACTCTGCTTTCTGATTTGTATCCACGTAATCAATCAGTGGGTTTCCGATGTTTCCGCCCACAAAGGTGTTGATTCCTGAACATTTGAGCATCTCTGACACAAGGGTTGTGGTGGTGGTCTTACCGTTGGTTCCCGTTATGGCGATGATAGGCTCTGAGATAAACCGGCAAGCCAGTTCGATTTCTCCCATTACCGGTATTGCTCTCTTCCGGGCCTGCTTGAGATGCTCTAAATTATGGGGCACTCCGGGGCTGACGATAATCATATCCGTACCGCGAAAAAGCTCGGGATAATGCCCACCAAGCTTAACCTTGACACCCATGGTAATGAGTTTTTCAGCCGTTTTTTCAACTTGATTTCCCGAGGCCGTATCCGTAACAGTGACCACAGCCCCACGCCGTATGAGAAAACGGGCAACAGCTTCACCGGTGATACCCAGTCCCACCACGACAATATGTTTGTTTATCAATTCCATGGCTGGTATTTTTAATCGATTCCAAACATTATCTGAGTTTCAGAGTGCTCAGCGCTATCAAGGCCAGCGTTATGGCAATAATCCAGAATCGGACACATACTTTTGGCTCTTTCCATCCCTTGAGTTCAAAATGGTGATGAAGAGGTGCCATTTTAAATATTCGCCTTCCGTGGGTCATCTTGAAAAAACCCACCTGAAAAATAACCGACAAAGCTTCTATGACAAAAAGGCCCCCGACAATGACCAAAAGAAACTCCTGCTTGGTAATCAGCGCAACGGTCCCAAGGGCGGCACCCAGAGAAAGTGACCCCGTATCCCCCATAAATATTTGGGCCGGGTATGCGTTAAACCACAAAAATCCCATCCCGGCCCCAGCAAGCGCGGCACAAAAAATGGTAATTTCTCCGGAACCCGCGACATATTGAACCTGAAGATATTCTGCGATCTTGACATGGCCGGCCACATAAGCAAAAAGCATATAGGTGCCCGCCGCAATAATAACCGGACCAATGGCCAAGCCATCAAGTCCATCGGTCAGGTTAACCGCATTTGATGTTCCCACAATGACCAGCATGGCAAAAGGAATATAAGCCCATCCCAGGTCCGGCTGTATGTGTTTGAAAAACGGCACCGTTACTGTCGTGGAAAAATCGGGAACTAAATAAACAAAAACTGCCGTGATGAATGCTACCAAAACCTGAGAAGTAAATTTGCTTTGAGCACAGAATCCCAGATTATGTTTTTTTACCTGTTTTAAATAGTCATCGATAAAACCGATTAAACCAAATCCCAATGTACAAAAAAGGACAATCCATACATAGGCATTGGTCAATTGTGTCCAAAGCAAGGTGGAAACCGTTACGGAAAAAAGAATCAAAGAGCCACCCATGGTAGGGGTACCGGCCTTTTTAAGATGATCAGCAGGCCCTTCTTCCCGAATAAACTGACCCACCTGCATTTCCTGAAGTTTTCTAATTATCCAGGGGCCTAATAAAAAGCAGATGAGCAAAGCTGTCAAGCCCCCATAGATGGTTCTGAAAGTGATGTAGCGAAAGACATTAAAGGCAGAAATTGTTGTATAAAAAGGATAAAGAAAGTGATAAATCATGAATGTCCTGTTTGCTCTCTGAGTCCTTCGACGATCTGTTCCATACCCATGCCCCGGGAGCCTTTCAGCAGAACCCAATCACCGCTTCTGAGTTGATTTTTAAGTTCAGACAAAATTTCTTCTTTGGTGCCCAGAAAAATATTTTTTGTTGCCATGCCTCCCGCCTTTGCTCCTTCCATCACTTTTTCTGCATGGACACCGGCCGCATAAAGCCGGGCAATTTTTGAATGAGCGGCCATTTCCCCGATTTTTTTATGCAAATCAGGAGCGTGTTTTCCCAATTCCAGCATATCGCCTGCCACAAATATGGCCCTATGCTGTCCTTTCAAAGAGTTTAATACCTCCAAAGCCGCCGCCATGGATACCGGATTCGCATTATAGGTGTCGTCGATTATACAGATACCGTCCTGGGTTTCAAAAATATTCAGCCTTGCAGGAGCAGGCTTAAAATCTTTCTCCAGCGCCTCTTTGATTTCGGAGGCTTCCAATCCTAGATAATATCCAACGCAAGCCGCCGCCAGCGCATTGAGCACCATGAAAGAACCGGGCACCTGAATACATATATCAAGCTGATGCCCTGGCATTTGAAGCCTGAAAGAAGTTTTCCCCTCTTGCTGCACAATATTGGAGGCCTTCACATGGGCTTTTTTCGATATTCCATAGTACAAAACTTGTCCTGGAGCCCTTCCGGCCATGGAAACCACCCTTTGGTCTTCAGCATTCAATATCGCCACTCCATCGGGGGCCATATGCTCCAGCAATTCTCCCTTGGCAGAAACAACCCCTTCAAGTGATCCGAAACCCTCCAGATGAGCCGGGCCCACGTTGGTAACCACTGCGATACCAGGGTGGCAAATGCGAGTCAGATAAGCAATTTCTCCGGGGTGATTTGCACCCATTTCCAAGACAGCACACCGGTGACCAGGATTTAACTTAAGAAGCGTTAAAGGAAGTCCAATGTGATTATTAAAATTACCATGACTGGATAAGGTGGAAAAACTTCGGCCAACCACGGCTGCAATCATTTTTTTTGTAGTGGTTTTTCCGTTGGAGCCCGTAATACCTATAACCTGAACACCAGACCGCTTCCGGTTAAAAGAAGCCATATCTCCCAGGGCCTTGATCGTATCTTGAACCCCTATGAAAACAACTCCCGACTCCCCCGAATTTCCAAAAGCAGCAGCCTCGATATGGGCTTCTGAAACTAAAAAACCCTTACCCCCCTTTTTTAAAACATCATTTATAAAGAGGTGTCCGTCATACTTCTCTCCCTTGATTGCCACAAAAAGATTATCCGCGGATATATTTCGTGAATCAATGGATACGCCGTCGAATATCTCCTTTGGGTTTCCCGTTAAAAACCTTCCACCGACAGCCTCCAAAATTTCAGAAACTGTCCATGGTATGGTCAACGACATATTTATCACCCCGTTTACTTTGATAAAGTTTCACTCAACCCAGGACAAGACCAAAATTTAATAGTGAGCAGTGAGCAGCTAGCAGTGAGCAGTGAGCATTNAACATTNAACATTGAACATTGAACATTGAACATTGAACATTGAACACTGAACACTGAACATTGAACACTGAACACTGAACATCAAAATCCTTACAAAGCCAGCGCAATTTTCGCTTCCAGGCGATCATCAAAGGGGACTGTTTTTTTCCCGATTATTTGATAAGCTTCATGTCCTTTTCCGGCAATCAAAATGGTATCTCCCGGCAAAGATGCACGAACAGCCACCTGTATGGCATTTTTACGATCAGGGATCACGAGATATCCCTGTTTGGCCGTACCCGATTGAAATTCAGAGACATTAAAGGCATCTACTCCGGTCTTTCGAACCCCCACCAGTATTTGTTCTATAATCTCGGCGGGAGCTTCCAATCGGGGGTTGTCCGATGTTATTACCGTTAAATCAGCCAGCTGCGCAGCAATTCTGCCCATTACGGGTCTTTTTTCACGATCACGGTTGCCCCCGCAACCAAAAACGCAAATCAGCCTGCGGGTGGTCAAGGCTCTCAGAGCCTTGAGCACATTTTCCAAAGCATCAGGCGTATGGGCATAATCCACATACACAAAACGCCCCAGATTGTTTGGTATCGGCTCCAGTCGACCGGGAACCGTTTTTAAATTTTCTATCCCGTTCCGAATGACTTCTCTCGGCAAGTTCAGGGCAACCCCAACTCCTGCGGCCAGCAGAATATTTTCTAAATTGAACTCACCAACCAAAGAAGATTTAACTTGAAGCGCTCCATAAGGAGTCGATACGGTTCCATGAATTCCATCCAACCCTAAATTGACATTTTTTGGATATACCATATTTAGTGATGATTTACCTATAGAAATTCCTCTCAACAAAAAATTTTTCAGCAGCGACTTCCCCCTGGCATCATTACAATTGATGACCGCCTTTGCTTGGGGTTTTTTCGGGCTGCATACCAGATATTGGGTAAAAAGCCGCTTTTTGCATGCCCAGTAAGCCTCGATGGTTCCGTGATAGTCAAGGTGATCCAGGGTCAAATTTGTAAATACCGCTACATCCATCCAGCAGTTTTCAATTCTTCCAAGATCAATGGCATGGGAAGAAATCTCCATGACCACATGAGAAACTCCATTTAACAGCATTTCCGAAAGGATACGCTGCAAATCCAAAGATTCAGGGGTCGTTACCGGATTTGCAAAAGATTTTCCCGCATAGCGGTAATTGATGGTACCAATAACTCCGGCTTTGAATCCGGCTTTTTCAAGAATACTTTCAACCAGATAAGAGGTTGTGGTCTTACCGTTGGTGCCGGTTATACCAATGATGACCAAATTTTCAGAGGGAAATCCATAAAATCTTGCTGAAAAAGCAGCCAGGGCCTTTCTCGAATTTTCGACAACAATATTAACTGCATTGCTCCTTACAGAGCGTTGAGATACTATTGCTGAAACGCCGTTTTTAACAGCTTCATGGATAAAATCATGACCATCGGCTTTTAACCCGGGTATTGCCACAAAAAGTCCGCCCTCGGTAACATCTTGTGCGCGGTAATGAATGGATGAAATTTCCCGGTCCATTATGGAGCCGTTTAAAAAACCTTTTTTGGCATCAAATGCAGGATTAAAACCCAGACAACTTTCCGGTTCTGTTATTTCTAAAATTGGAAAGCCCTTGATAAGTTCACCGAGTTTCATCCCTTCACTTCTTCCTCCTTGGATACAGTCAGATGATCTTTTCTACCCTCGGGCGGCACATTCATGTAATTTAAGGTCTGATGTGCAATTTGCCTGAAGACAGGGGCAGCAACAACACCGCCGTAATGCGCTTTTTTGGGTTCATCGATGATCACCAAAATAGCAACCTCCGGGTTTTGTGATGGAACAAATCCAACAAAGGAGGACACATATCTTCCCCTTTCATAAGTGCCGCTCGCTCCCACTTTCTGTGCCGTACCGGTTTTTCCGCAAACACGGTACCCATCAAGGGCAGCATTTACACCTGTTCCCCCATCTTCGGTAACTCTCGCCAGAATGCTTTTGAGGGTTGCCGCCGTTTGCGGTGACACAGCCCTTCGAACAGGAAGCGGATCAAACTTTTCAATCAATGCCCCGTTTTTGTCGGTAATGGCGTCCACAATATATGGTTTCATCAATATGCCGTCATTTGCAATGGCACTGATTGCCGTTATCAACTGGATTGCGGATACCGATATTCCCTGGCCGAATGCAATGGCCGCAGCATCGATTTTTGACCAGCGCTGATAGGAAGATAGCATACCGGGCGTTTCACCGGGGCAATCAATCCCGGTTCTTTCTCCGAAGCCAAATTGTTTTAACGTATGATAAAGGTTTTTGCTACCGATCATTTCACTTAATTTGGCGGCACCAATATTGCTCGAATATTTTATAATCTGCTCCAGGGAAAGCCACTGGTGTGGACGTATATCATGAACCGTATTTCTACCAACCCGATATGCCCCATTTTCGCAATAAAGTATGCTGTGGGGACCTGAAACACCGTATTCTATAGCTGCTGCCGCACTGAAAACCTTCAGGGTCGAACCAGGCTCGTAGAAATCCGTAACCGCCCGGTTCCTCCAGGACTGTCTTCCATATTGACCGAATGTGTTGGGATTAAAAAATGGATAATGTGCCATGGCCAAAATCGCTCCGGTCTCGGGTGCCATGACCACCGCAATTCCACTTTCCGCTCTGTTTTCAATAACGGCCTCAGCCAGAGCAGTCTCAGCAATATATTGAACCCTGCGGTCAATGGTCAGAATAATATTTTTACCGTTATGAGCATCATCATTTATATCCACATCCAGGCCCAAGCCACGACCCATCGCATCACGAATAATTTTGAATTGCCTTGGTTCGCCTTCCAAATACCGGTCATAATAAAATTCAAGCCCCTCAAGACCCCGGCCATCAACTCCTGAAAAACCGAGAACCTGTGCCGCCAATGTTCTATAAGGATAGACCCGGCTCCTTTCATTCTTGAAAACAACCCCTGCTAAATCCAAATCCTTGATCATATTAGCTTTTTGAGGAGCAACATGCCTTTCGATCCAAACAAAGGATACTTTCGAATTCAATTTGCTAACGAGTTCTTTTCGGTTCACCTCCAGGATTTCCGACAAAGCCCTTGCAGTACCCGCCACATCTTCTATTTGCGACGGATGAGCCCCCACGGAAGTCATGTCAATACTTAATGCCATTTTTCCCAGGTTGGTATCAAAAATCGAGCCTCGATCACCCATGGATTGAACTGATCGCTTAACTTGACCATCGGCTTTCTGTGATAACCATGGCCCCATGAACATGTGCAAATGCACGGCTCTGGCAGTAATTGCCGTAAAAAAAATACCAAATACAATTCCCAGGATAAGAATCCGTCTTTTAATTCTGTCAGGCTTTTTTTTTGTCATTGTAATACGATAATCTGCTCCGATTTAGGGGGCCGAAGGCCCAGTTTTTCACGTGCGATCTTCGCAATTCGATCCGGTGACTTCAAACGCTCCGACTCAATTTTCAACCGGCTTTGAAATACCAGAAGCTGCCTTTGCCTCTCGAGTTCCTGGCTGATTCTATAGCCGGTGCCAATACACTGAACCCTGCACCATGTATAAAAAAACAGCTCCAAGATAAACAAAGCCATTATCAAAATGGATAGCCATGTTCTTCTGCGAATTTTCTTATTGCCTTTCTTTTCTTTCTTTTGCTTTTTCATCAGCAATCATATCCGCTCAGCGGCTCTCAGCTTTGTGCTTCTCGACATGGGATTCACTTCAATTTCCTGTTGAGTCGGTCGAACCGGCTTTCTGGTTAAAGACCGCAATTTGGTTTCACCACCACAAACACATGCCGGAAAATTTGAAGGACAGGTGCAGCCTTTTTCAAACGCCTTGATTCGATGCTTTACTATCCTGTCCTCGAGAGAGTGAAATGATAAAATACACAAACGTCCCCCGGGATTTAAAAGATCAACCGCCTTATCCATGAAAGATTCCAGCCGCTCCAGCTCCCGGTTCACAACAATTCTTAATGCCATGAAAACCCGGGTGGCCGGATGAATCCGTTGAGGATAAGCAATAAATTTTTTGGGTATCGATTCCACAACAATTTCTGCAAGCTCCGAACTTTTTTTAATGCGGCGGGTTTGTCTTGCTTTCACAATATTTGAAGCAATCCGCTTGGACCACCTTTCCTCACCATACTTGAAAAAAATATCACTCAATTCTCTTTGATCAGCATCATTAACAATGTCCTCGGCTGTTACCCCGGAACTTTCATCCATTCGCATATCCAAAGGTTCATCCCTTTGAAAACTAAACCCACGCCCGCTTTGAGCCAATTGATCCAGAGAAATTCCCAAATCGGCAAAAATGCCATCCACTTTGCTTATGCCCAACCGGGAAAGTACCAAACCAATGTTTACAAAATTTTCCTGAAAAAGAGCGATTTGAGAGGCATGATCACTTAAGATTTTTGCCGCATTCTCTATGGCATCCTTATCCTGATCAATACCCACCAAAAAACCCCCGGGCATTAAATGCTCCACAATGGCCGCCGCATGCCCTGATCCTCCAAGTGTGCAATCCACATATATCCTGCCGGGCCTGACATTCAAATAAGCAATAACCTCCCGCACCATGACTGGTATATGATAGTACACCATAGAGTCTAAAGCCCAAGCCTGGCGATCTCGTTTCTGACATCTTCTTCCTGTATGTCTTTTTCAAGAGCCAGATTTTCCTGCTCCCAGTTATCCCGGGACCATATTTCCAAATGATCAAGAACACCGACTATAACAATATCTTTTTCAAGCTGAGCATATTGCCGTAAGGCAGGAGGGATCAGGATACGATCCTGTTTGTCACAGATACATTCGTGCGCTCCTCCGATAAAAACTCTTCGGAACCGTCTCATGCTGGGGCTCTTTTCTGCAAGGCAGAGAATTTTGTTTTCTATTTTGTTCCATTCATCAAAGGTGTAACATACGAGACATCTGTCCATTTGAGATACCATCAATGCATTTTGACCACTGCCCTTTATCTGGTCACGGAACCTTGCCGGAACAATGATTCTTCCTTTGCCATCAATGGTATGAAAGGAACTACCTCTGAACATCCACTTTCCTCCACATTGCGCCACTTTTATAAAGATAATCCGATATCAAACATACCGTGTCAAGGAAAAATAAAAAATTTATTGAAAATATTTACTGTAATTTTCAAATGTTAAGTAAAATGTAATAAAAGGGAGTTTTGTGGAGATAGCATTTGTTTTTTTTGGAAAAAATTACTTGATCCCACCGGCAAGTTGAGGTATTCTAGACTGCCATTGAATTATGATTTAAGCAAATCACTTCCAATCCTTCCTGAAACAATCCAAGGAGGTTCCATGAAATATGTTATTATCGGCAATGGAATCGCAGGCATTCAAGCAGCTGAAAGCATACGGCAGATAGACAGCCGGGGGGGCATCACAATAATCGGGGATGAGACTTTTACGCCTTATTGCCGGCCCATGATCAGCTTGGTGCTGGAGGGTGCCATACCAACTGAAAAACTGGCAATCCGGGGGGCAGATTTCTATGAAAAACTGAACATTGAACCGGTTTTGGGCAAGCGTGTCACTCACATTGATGTTGATGCCCGTCAGGTAATTATTGATGACACTCCCAAAGGGGGTAAAAAAAACCATTTTTCCTATGATAAACTTCTTATTGCAACGGGTGCCGATGCAAGGCCCATAAAAGCCGAAGGACTTTCGTTAGGCAATATTTTTTACATGCGGGGCCAGGCCCATGTGTGTGATATGTTGGAAAGCCTGTCCGGAGGGAAAAAGGCTTTGGTACTGGGCGGAGGGCTGGTGGGATTTAAAGCCGCTTATGGTTTGATGAAGCGGGGATTTGAAGTTACCATGCTGATTAAATCCGGTTATCCATTGTCCATGCAGATAGATGAAGCGGGAGGAAAATTGGTGCTCAAAGAATTGGTCAGGCATGGTCTCAAGGTCATGGTGGGAGCTGAAGTTAAGGCGTTTGAAGGCAACGGCCGTGTAAGGGAGGCTTATCTTTCCGACGGTTCTGTTTTGCAGTGCGATATAGTGATTATCGGAAAAGGCGTGCTGCCTTCCCTGTCCTTTGTCCCCCGGGATCAGGTACGGGTGGATTTGGGCATCGTTGTGGATCAGCACCTGGAGACCAGTTCTTCCGGGATTTTTGCTGCCGGAGATGTGGCCGAATATGTGGATATTGCGAGAAAAACACCATGGGTCAATGCCATCTGGCCTGAGGCTGTCAATCAAGGGCGTCTTGCCGGAATGAACATGGCCGGCCGTAAAGTTGCCTACAAAGGAAGTCTAAGCAGAAATGTAATTCGCATCTTTGATGTGGATGTCATGACCTGTGGCGTGGTGGAACCCCCCGATGATCCCGGGTACCAGGTAATCAGCAAAATAGATCCGCATAAAAACTTCTACCGGAAACTGGTCTTTAGAAACGATGTTCTGGTGGGTCTTGTAATGGTCAATGATATCGATCAGGGAGGCCTACTGGTATCTTTGATACAAAGTGAAACACCCATTAAGATATCCGGGGAAACCATGCTGAAACCGAACTTTAATTATAAACAATTGCTTAAATTTTAACCATGAAGGAGGCCTTTATGAAGAAGGTAGTTGTTCACCCGGAACGCTGTGTTGGTTGCATGCAATGCATGGTTGCATGTGCAACAGCACATTCCAGATCCGGGAATCTTTTTTCAGCCATATGCGAAGTTCCTCTTCCCAAACCCAGGGTTCATGTGGGTGTTGGTCTTTATGGGGAAGGTTTTCCCAACCGCTGCAGGCATTGTGACCCTGCACCCTGTATGCTGGCTTGTCTTCCAGGGGCTATCTATCGGAACGCCGAATTTGAAACGGTTATGATCGATTCGGACAAATGTATTAATTGTGCATCCTGTGCCATGGCCTGCCCTTTCGGTGTAATCCGCTATCATGAAGATATGCATGCTCCGCCGAAACAAGTGGTAGCTGTCAAATGCGACAACTGTATCGACCGTCAGGCCAAGGGACTGGTACCGGCCTGTGTGGAAGCATGCAAATCCAGTGCACTTACATTTGAAACAACATCCGATGCTCTGAAGCGCAAGACCAATGAGGTGGCCCGAAGCGTTTCAATCGAAACCGGGAAGATTGTGGTCGCCCCGGGATTTAATCTGTTGAATGCTGCAAAAAAAGCCCAAATCAATTTAAAAGCCATGTAAACAAGGGGGGAGGAAAATCCATGAGCAAACATTACAAGGATATTACCATTACTGAAGATGGTCAGCTGATGTTGAAAAAAGCGGAAAAAGATCAGCTTGAAACCGTTTGGGACCGTTATGAATCACAGCTTCCCCAATGCGGCTATTGTGAAATGGGTTTAAGCTGTCGAATTTGCAACATGGGGCCATGCCGGGTGGACCCGTTCGGTGAAGGACCCCAAAAGGGGGTATGCGGAGCAGATGCCGACATTATTGTGGCCCGGAACCTGGGCCGTATGGTGGCTTCCGGAGCAGCCTCTCACAGCGATCACGGACGCGACCTGGTAGAAGTCCTGGCGGCTGTGGCAGAAGGCAAAGCCCCGGGTTATCGTATCACTGATGAACAAAAGCTCAAAAGTGTCGCCAATGAGTATGGCATTGGAACCGAGGAGAAAGATATCCTGAAAATTGCGGGTGACCTGGCCTATTGCATGCAAGGGGACTTTGGCACCCGCCGCAAAACCATCACCCTGATAAAAAGGGCTCCCGAGGTCCGCCGGCAGTTATGGGAAAAAGTGGGGGTAACCCCCCGGGGCATCGACCGGGAAACATCTGAAATGATGCATCGCACCCACATGGGTGTGGATAACGGCTGGGACAGCCTATTGCTTCAGGCAATCAGAAATGCCCTTTCCGATGGATGGGGCGGATCCATGATCGCCACGGAAGTATCCGACATTTTATACGGTACTCCCAAGCCCGTTCAAACATGGGCCAATATGGGTGTCTTGAAGGCTGATCATGTAAACATTCTTGTTCACGGCCACAATCCGGTGGTATCTGAGATGATCCTCCTGGCCTGCCAGGATCCGGTTATAGTGGCTTTTGCCAAATCCAAAGGTGCCGAAGGCATCAATCTGGCAGGCCTTTGCTGCACGGGCAATGAGCTTTTGATGCGCCATGGTGTTGCCATGGCCGGCAATCATCTCATGACCGAACTGGTGATCGCCACCGGCGCCGTTGAAATGCTTTTTGCCGATTACCAGTGTATCATGCCGTCTTTGGGAAACATCGCCACCTGTTACCACACCAAAATGATCAGCACCAGTGACAAAGCACACTTTCCCAATATGGAACATCATGAATTCCACCCGGACAATGCCTCCGAACTTGCCAAAACCCTGGTGCGAAAAGCAGTGGAAAATTTCGAAAACCGGGGCGAAGTCTATATTCCTGTGGAACCCATGCCTGCTGTGGGGGGATTTTCCGTTGAAGCCATCTTAGGTGCTTTGGGTGGTACCCCTGAACCTTTGCTTGACGCCATCAAAGCCGGAAAAATTCGCGGTGCGGTGGGTGTGGTGGGATGTAACAATCCCCGGCTCAAACATGATTATGGTCATGTGAATCTCATCAAAAATCTCATTGAAAATGATATCCTTGTGGTAGATACAGGATGTGCCGCCGTTGCCAGTGCAAAAGCCGGATTCAAAAATTCCGAAGCCCTTCAATTTGCCGGCCCGGGCTTAAAAGAGATATGCGGTGCACTGGGCGTGCCACCGGTACTTCATATGGGAAGCTGCGTGGACAATGTACGAATTCTGGTTCTTGCCTCAGCCCTTGCCGATGCCCTCGGAACCGATATCAGCGCACTGCCTTTGGCCGGTGCCGCTCCGGAATGGTACTCGGAAAAAGCCATTTCCATCGGAGTCTATGCCGTTGCTTCCGGTATCTACACCGTACTGGGACCCATGCCCCCCATTACCGGGAGCATGAATATCGTCAAACTGCTGACTGAAGGACTCAATGATATATTGGGAGCCACATTCGCCGTGGAACCTGATCCGGTAAAAGCAGCGCTGCTGATCAGAAAACATATAGAAAACAAGCGGGCAGGCCTCGGTCTGGACAGCCGTGAAGTAAAATAACAAATTAATGGAGTGCAAAAGTAATGGAGTGCAAAAGCTGTGCTTTTGCATTTTTTCGCAAAACCCGGACTTTCGCACTCCCTCTCCCAGTGGGGGAAAGTCAGGGTGGGGGGTTAAAAAATCCAACGTCCCCCCCTTGGAGAATTGGTCTTTACCCACACTTGACACAGGGGGTGGTATTTCTCTTTTTCAATCAGATCGTGGAAACGATTTTGCAAAAGGTGATCGCAGACGTTCCCCCCTTTTGAAAAGCTGGTCTTTACCCACACTTGACACAGTGGGTTATCAAGAAGCCGCGTTGTACCCTCGTTCTCACGCAGAGAATGGTAACAAGAAAAATTCCATAACCATCGATATGAGGACTCTCCGGTATAAAACCCGAGAGTCCTCAACCATTAAATAAAATAACAAAATGATAAACGGTATCTTTGGGATCGAAAAAATGTCACGCCCTTTCAGGGCTTCTCTGGGTGGGTGGTCAACCCAGGGCGCTGCCCTGGGCTATGTATGTATAGCCCTTTCAGGGCAGGATTCGCA
>SL_3KL_010_SEDDRAFT_10001567_pt1 | contig 20869 bp, 19 predicted proteins | sample SodLakKL_010_SED_2_FD_10381 | JGI IMG/M metagenome (IMG submission 10381) | reverse complement strand
CGACACATATCCAAACTCCAGCTCATAGGTGATCTGTTTGCCCTGGTCTTTTTTGAGGATCGTCTGTCGATAGGGCGTGGGGCAACGATGAGCCAACGCCAAAGCCAGCTGTTTTTTCCGTCTGTGAATCAGATTCCGATCCCGAACCAAGCGAATGATAAACTCCTGAGGTGCCTGTTTATCCAACAGCCTGTTAAACAACACGTTGCGATCTCCACCACGGTCTATCACCCAAATACCGCGCCGCTGCGTCGCCTGGCTGACCATCTCCATGGCACTTATCTTGCCGACGGTACGCATCAGCCCCTTCAGGGTGTGTTTCCAGTGTTTGGCCTTGCGCCAGTCTGCCACAGGCAGCTTCCCGGCAATATCGATGCATTTGCGTGCGCTGTCCCACAGCAGGTTATAATCAGTGGGGAAATGCACGTCGGTCTCCACCACAAAACTATCGGTCTTTGGCATAGCCATGCCTTTGGCATAAGCGCAAGGCATCGGCCTCTTTTTTTTTTAAACACCTGGTGGCCCACCTCCACAATCACATCATTGATCTGCCGCAGCAGCGACTCGTCCAACAAGCTTACGTTGTCATAGATGTTCTGGTACTCATACTGCTTACCGGTCGAAAAATCGGTCGGTAAAACGACTAAAATCCCCCGAAGAGGAGTTTTTCGAGCTGCCCGCTGATCACCCCATTTATTCCATTGTGCATGATTTCCCCGAAGGCCGGCCGCCCAAAGTGCACGAGCACGACGGCAAACCACCCCAGGCATTTGCCGTTTACCGAAACGGACGAATGGTGCTTCTCTACACCTACGAATCGAACCCCGCCGACGGCTGGGCATACGACGAACACGACAACCCGCAGGATATCATCGATGCCGCCCTGAGTTTCGGTGTAAACCTGTTTGTGTATGTTTTTACCTACCCATAACCCAGCCACCTAATTAAGCCACCTTGCAGCGTCCGAAGGACCTTCAAGCGTGGCGGATTCAGGGAAAGATTCCTTGAGCTGAGTTCAATGCCCAGACACCACAACGCTACGGGGAACTCCGCTCTGCTTCGTGCGCCCGGAGGTTGTTATATCTGAGCCACCTTGAAGCTGCCCGCCGATCATCCCATTTATTCCATTGTGCATGATTTCCCCGAAGGCCGTCCGCCTAAAGTACACGAACACGACGGAAAACCTCCCCAGGCTTTTACCGTGTACCGCAACGGAAGAATGGTGCTTCTCTACACTTACGAATCGAACCCCGCTGACGGCTGGGCATACGACGAGCACGACAACCCGCAGGATATCATCGATGCCGCCCTTCGCTTCGGCGTGAACCTGTTTGTGTATGTTTTTACCCACCCATAATGCAGCCACCTAATTAAGCCACCTTGCAGCGTCCGAATCCAGCCACCTAATTAAGCCACCTTGCAGCGTCCGAAGGACCTTCAAGCGTGGCGGATTATGGGTCAGAATTCTTGTTCTTAGCTCCAAACCTATGAGCCACAACGCTACGGGGAGCTTCGCACGCCCGGAGGTTGTTATATCTGAGCCACCTTGCAGCATCCGAAGGACCTTCAAGCGTGGCGGGTTGAGGGCAGGATTCCTTGAGCAGGGGTTCTGTGCTTATGCACCACAACGCTTCAGGGATCCTTCGCATCCGCTCCGGAACGCCCGGAGGTTGTTGGGAAATTCCAAGCCTCCTTGCAGCGTCCGCAGGACCTCCAAGCGTGGCGGATTCAAGGCAGGATTCCTTGAGCTGAGATTAATTAGACTATTTGTTAATGTTTTATTAGAATTTGTTCGATGAAACTTGAAGAGAACAAATATTACCACATCTATCACCGGGGCGTAAACAAAGCAGACATTTTTTTTAATCCCGCTGACTATGCCCTGTTCCTGGATAAGTATTTATACTATCTATATCTGTCAGCAGATACTCTTGCGTATTGCCTGATTCCAAACCATTTTCATGCAATCATTAAAATCAGGCCGATTGAAGAGCAGAAAAGATTATTCGATTTCGTGCAATCAACTTACCCCACCGAATCTTTTCATGGTGATGTATATCATTCTTTTAAACCCTATAAAGCATCAGTACAAATGGGGCATTTTTTAAACAGCTATACAAAGCTTATCAATAACAAATATGAAAGAGAAGGACTGCTTTTTAACGGCAGATTTAAAAGAATAGAAATTGACAGTGAAGAGTATATGTCTTACCTGATTTGTTATATCCACCGTAATCCAATTCATCATGGAATCAGCAATAGTTATGAATCTTATCCATACTCTTCATTTTGTGAATTATTTTCTGATGCAAAGAGCTTCATAAACCGAAAAGCTGTATTTGAGGTTTTAGGCGGAAAAGAAAACGCAAAAGCAGCTCATGATGAAGTTCGGCTAAAAATCGAGGATAAGTATTTGCTTGAGGATATATGAACGACCCCGTGCCACTTTGCGGCGTCCGGAGGTTATTGGAAGACTCCAAGCCACCTTGCAGCGTCCGAAGGACCTTCAAGCGTGGCGGTTTCAGAGCAAGATTCCTTGAGCTGAGTTCAATGCCTATGCACCACAACGCTTCGGGGATCCTCCGCATTCGCTCCGGAACGCCCGGAGGTTGTTGGAAAATTCCAAGCCAACTTCCAGCATCCGAAGGACCTTCAAGCGTGGCGGGTTATGGGCAAGAATTCTTGTTCTTAGCTCCAGACCTATGAGCCACAACGCTACGGGGAGCTTCGCACGCCCGGAGGTTGTTGGATTTGAGCCGGAATTAAATCGACAAAATGTTTTGCATTTTAAATGTGATGAAAAGTCAGAATATCATTAGTTTGTTCTGATATTCGTATTATTTACAAGCGGTGAATGAGTGATTTAAAACGAGAATTAGGCTTTTGGGATGCCCTTACGATAGGCGCAGGAACAATGATCGGTGCAGGAATTTTTCTGCTTGCCGGTGTGGCTCTTGAGATGTCGGGGCCGGCGGCTATTTTTGCTTACCTGCTGGCCGGTGTTGTTTGTATGATTACGGCATCCAGTGCCGCCGAACTGGCCACCGGAATGCCCACATCAGGCGGCGACTATTTTTTTGTATCCCGTTCACTCGGGCCTGCCATGGGAGCTATTTCCGGAGTGGGAATCTGGCTTAGCCTGACGTTTGCCATCGCATTTTATTTGTACGGCCTTGGCGAATATCTCAGCCAATTTCTTCCTCTCACCGCTTTTTGGGGAGCTGCCATTGGGGGAGTTCTTCTTACCATTTTAAATGTCATCGGCGCCAAAGAGTCCGGCCGCACCCAGGTGGTTGTAGTTCTTCTGCTGTTTATGATTCTGGGAGGTTTTAGCGGGTTTGGCATTTTTTACATCGATACGGGCAACTTCACACCATTTATGCCCTTCGGATTTGAATCTATTTCGGCTACAACCGCGCTCGTTTTCGTCTCTTTCCTGGGATTTGTGAAAATCGCTGCAGTCGCTGAAGAGATCAAAAATCCATCAAAAAATCTGCCGCGTGCTCTTATTGGTTCTGTTGCATTGGTTACGGTATTGTACATCGTGATTGTACTTGTAGTTGGCGGAATGTTTACGCAGCAGGAAATCGGCAGCGTTCACGATCCCTTAACAGCGGCAGCCCGCACCATGCTCGGTTCTCCGGGAGGGATTGCCATTATCATTGCCGGATTGCTTGCAACCATTTCGTCGGCCAATGCAAGCATCATGTCTTCATCACGCATTAATCTGGCCATGGCCCGGGACAGAATGGTACCCAACTGGCTGAGTGCTATTCACAAAGAGATGCTGACTCCCTATCGCGCCATTCTGGTTACCGGTATTCTGGCACTGCTCTTTCTGCTGCTCGACAGCCTTGAGGACCTTGCCAAAATTGCCAGTGTGCTGCAGCTCTACAGCTATGCAGCCCTCAACATCGGGTGTGTAATCCTGAAAGCTTCAAGTCCCGACTGGTACAAACCCACTTACCGTACACCGGGCACACCCTGGCTGCAAATATTTGCTGCAATCGGTTGTCTTGGAATCATCGTTTATTCGGGGCCTTTTGCCCAGATTGCCGTGGTTATCCTGATCATCGGCAGCCTTGGCTGGTATACAGTATGGGGACGCAGCAGGGTTGATTTTGACCATGCCCTCCCGGAATTTAAAGAAAAATGGAACGAGCACGGACTGGCTGTCTTTCAGCTCCCTGTTGAGCGATTCGAACCCGATCCTGCTGAAGTTCTGGTTCCCGGAGTTAGAAATCTGAATCCGGATAATTCACGGCAGGTTGTAACCGCTCTGGCAAACCCGAAACACGAGGGCGCTCTTTTGAGAATCTCTCATATGATTGCCGCCGGACAAGATAAGGGCGGGAAAGTGGTAGGGTTGAGTCTCATCAAAGTACCGCTGCAAACACCACTTTCTGCCGCAAAGAGCCATATTAAAGAGAAAGAATCAATTCGGGAAAGCATCGATAAAATCAGCAGGAGGTCGAGAGCCGATCAGTTAGCGGTTGAGGAAAGCAAAAAAGCACTGGCTGATACAAGTTTTGAGTCTGTTTCGGAAGCAGCTTATGATATTTTCAAAGGTCTGATCAACGAAACCGAATCGAGAAAGGCCGACATGCTGGTGATGGGATGGCAGGGCGGCTTCAGTGTGGGCAGAATTTACAACACCCCGGTTCAGCGAATTATCCGGAATCTCCGCGCTGACCTGACTGTACTGAAAGAGCGTGAATTAGGGCAGATCAAATCAGTTGTACTGCCCTGGGGCGGCGGGCTTCATGCACAGCTCGGCCTCGAAATCGGAGTTCGTATTGCACGGACCGTCGGTGCCCGCTTAAAACTGCTGAGACTGGTTAAATTCGGAACAGATTTAAAACAGGAACGCGAAGAACTCACAGAAAAAATCAAACCGCTGATTGGCAGTTTTGACAGGCTTGAGATTGATATCCGCGAATCTGAAGATGTGACCGGCGGAATATTCGAGGAGCTTGAACAAAATAAACATGAACTTGTTATTATTGGAGCCTCCAGAGAATGGAGTGTACGAAACGTGCTCTTTGGAGCTATACCCGACGTCATTGCCGATGGTGCTCCCTGCTCCGTTCTGATGGTGCGCCGGTACGTAACCGACGCCTGGACAATAAAGGCCACAGAAGGGCTGAAACAGGTAAAAGAGCAATTGGGAATGACCACCTCGCCGGATACTGAAAAGAATGGTTAGTTTTTTTGATTTTAGCCATGTACTCTTAAACTATCATCATCTGGAATTAAGGGATTTGTCAGCCGAAAAATGCAATCGGCAGACAAAGGCATGAACCTTGCAGCGTGGCGGATTAAAAGCAACTAACATTGGCCTGTTTTCCATACCCTTTCACCACAACGCTACAAGGATCCTTCACATCCGCTCAGGAACGCCTGGAGGTAGTGGAGAGATTACAAGCCACCTTGCAGCGTCCGAAGGACCTCTGCCACAGGCATTCCTTAGGAGCAAGCGTGGCGGATTAAAAGCATGAAACCCTGGTCCGAGTTACTTGCCCATTCACCACAACGCTACAGGGATGCTTCGCTTTCGTTGGAGGGTAGAGATTTGCGGCACCACCAAATTGATTGCCATGCACGGCACACAAAAAAAGGGGTAAGAGAAAACTCTTACCCTTTTTTAAAAAGAAGTGATTTATCAGTTTCTTAAAAGCCTGCGCCTGTTGTCGCGGATATTTGCATCACTCTTCAGACGATCAATAAATACTTCGTTGAACGCCATGAATTTCTGCTGCTCAAGCCGGTTTCTGATTTCGCTTCTTTGGCTTGAGGTCATTTCAGAAGCATCAGCAATATCGATGTCATCAGCATGGATGATAAATACGGCATTTTCTCCTCTTACCGGGCCTGAAGTCTGGCCGGCTTCCATTGAAAAGATTGTTCCAATCACACCAATTTCCCGTCCTGCTCCGGGGATGGATGTTCCGCCCATTCTTATGGCTTCAGCTTCCTGAATTTCTCTGCCGGCCTTTTCAGCAAGAGATTCAAGATCCCCGTTATCTGCAATCAGATCCCGTACACGCTGATAGGTAATATCTTTGCGTTTTTGATTTCTGACAGCATTTTCTACCTGCGAGCGAACTTCATCAAGCGGACGAACTCCTTCGGGAATCACTTCAAGCATTTGAACAACAATAAACTGATCGTCCAGCTCAATAGGATCGGAAATTCTGTTACGCCGCAGGGATTCAAGTTCATTCAGCAGTGTCTGGCTTTGGCCAATACCGGGAACAAACGGGTTATCTTTTGTTGCAGTTGCCTGGTGGATTTCCAGATCCCGGCGTTCGGCTTCGCTCTCAAAACCTTCGGATTCGGCATAAAACTCAAACTCCTCAGCGGTTTCTGCCAGCCGGTCGATGGTGCCGATGGGATCGGCTCTGACTTCGTAAGAAAGTACACCAAATTTCACCTGATCATTACGCTGATCAATTTTTTTGAAAACGTGAGGCGCATCATTAATTATCATCACCTCAGATACTTCACCCACCTTAAGATCAAATACAGGCAGGAATTCTTCCCTTATTTCATCTCTCGAAACATATCCTCCGCTGAATGGAACATCAGACTGGTATTGTGAAAGGAACAGCGAATCGTTTTCAGCATTCTGGAAAGCCGTTCGAAGATCTTCCACATCACGGATGGCATTTAGGGTATCCTGTGAAGTTGGCGTTTTGTCCCAGCTTACATACCGGAAGCGGTAGGTTTCACTGCGCTCAAACTGCTCGGAATTGTTTCGGTGATACTCTCTCAATTCTTCCTCGGAAATTGAAATGTCTTCATCGGCTACATCAGAGAATGGAAACCTTAAATACCTGATATCAGCATAGGAGTTGTTTCGGATAAATTCGTTTTTAATGTCGAGCGAGCTGACACGGAGTCCGGAAGAGATAAAGTTGCCCATTTTTTGCTGCCTTCGATTGTCGCGTAACTGCTGCTCAATCATAATCCACGCCTGACTGTGTTCGGGCGATTCAATTGCAGCGCGAAGGGCAATCCGGTCTATGTTGCCGTCAGCATCCGCAAATTGCTGGCGGATAAACGGATCGGGATTTTCTCCGGTAATCATTTCAATCAGCTCCTGATCGGTTACGGCAATTCCCATCTCATTCATTTTCTGCTGAATAAGCCTGGATGCCACCAGGTCTTCCCATGCCTGGTTTTCATACATCCTGCGTGTTTCCGCGGTCATCGTTCCGCCGGTTTGCTGGCTGAACTGATCGGTATAAAAGCTAACCCTGTTGTTGTATTCTTCCAGCGAAATAGGTTCGCCGTTTACAACACCCAGATCAGTCGGGGCTTGCGTGATTCCACCGAAGAAATCCACATCTGCCAATACCCATAAAATTCCAAACGAGAAAATCAGTATCCATAAAATGGATGAGGTACTGTTTCTCATTTTTTCCATTACACCCATAAGAGTTCCTCTAAATATTCTTTTTTACAATTAAATTACTACTGGTTTTTAGCCTCAAAATATACAACTCTAAACTGCCAAGAACAACGAGGCTGAAATAGTAACGAACTTAAGGCCGTTCCATTTTAGAAAATATCAATAATACTCATGTGCCGCAGGTAACGTCCCGGATTTTCATTGATTCCTTTGATCAGGTTATTCAACTCTACCGTTAATGAGTCCAGGTTTTCGTACATCGATGGATCGTTTACCAATCTGCCGAGTGTGCCCTCTCCATGATTTACCTTTTCCAGTATTTCGTTCAGATTTGCCGAAGTTGATTCAAGTTCAAGTCTGAGTGCTTCCAGGTCGTTTACACTTTTTTCTACGCTCGCCATCAGGCTGTCTACCCTCGGCCGGCTGTCAGTAACCAGGGTATCGAGCTGTCCAAGCATTCTGCTGCCCGAATCGATTGCATTATCAATTTCGTCCTGTTTATCATCCAGCATGCGGGCAATACTGCTGGTGGTCTGATAGATATTATTGAGCGTCTGATCTAAAGTCGTTCGGGTTTCATCGTCAAGTGTGGCATTTAACTGCCTTAAAAAATTATTCAGTTCATAAATGGCATTCGAAACATCATCGCCCAGTTCTTCTCCTTTCTGTCCCAGAACTTCCATCATTGTTTCGGAGTAAACCCCCTCGAGTTCATCACCGTGCTGAACATATTGTGCAGATGTTCCCAGTTCAATCACAATAGACTTTCCCTCAACAATACCAAGTGAGGTAAGTACTGCTATAGACTCTCTCGGAATTGGAATTTCTGTATCTATTCTCATATAAACCCTGACATTGGCTTCCGGCGTAAGCTCTATGGCGCGAACCGACCCGACACGAACACCTTTGATATAAACCAGGCTTCCGGCACTGATTCCGTCAGCACGATCGAAAGTTGAAACAAGTTCCATCGAGGGGCGAAAAATTGGGATATCACTCATAAAGCGAAAACCGATAATGGCAACAACAACTGCCAGAAAAACGGTGATACCAACTTTGGCTTCATTACTTAATTTCATATTGATTCCTTACGATTTTATTTGATATTCACTGGCAGTTATAAAGTTAACCAAATCTTCCTGTTTACTGGCTTTCATTTCATCGATTGTACCAAACCAACTTAACCGTTGATCGTTCAAAAATGCAACTTTTTCAGCCACTTCCAGAACACTGTGCATGTCGTGGGTAACAACAATGGAGGTAATATCGAACTGAGATGCCATTTGGTTAATCAATTCATTAATTTCTTCGGCAGTCTCGGGATCCAGCCCCGAGGTTGGCTCATCATACATAATATATTCCGGTTCCAGAATGATTGCCCTTGCAAGGCCTACTCGTTTTCTCATTCCGCCAGACAATTCCGATGTTTCTTTTTCCGCAGCACTTTCAAGATTTACGTGGCTAAGCGCCTTCATAACTTTTTCTCTGATCTCCTCTTCGCTCAAATCTGTAAAATACCTGAGCGGGAAGGCCACATTTTCAAACGTATTAATTGAATCGAATAGTGCAGATCCCTGAAATAATACTCCAAATTTTTGACGGAGTTTTCTCTGGCTTACATAATCCATCTGATGGATGTTTTGGCCGTTTATCAACACTTCGCCTTCGTCCGGGCTAAGCAATGCATTGATATGCTTCAGCAGTACAGATTTTCCACAGCCTGAGCGGCCTATAATTGCCATGGTTTCACCGTTTTCGATTTGGAAATTTACATTTTTCCAAACCAGGTTGTTTCCAAAGCTTTTCGTAAGATTTTTAATATCAATCATAACAAGAGAGCAGCTAAGACAAAATCGGCCAGCAAAATGTAGATACATCCCAAAACCGTGGCTTCGGTAGTGCTGCGGCCCACGCCTTCGGCCCCGCCGCGGGCATAATATCCCTTATAGCAGGCGATGGATGTAATGATAAAACCAAACACATACGATTTCACAAACCCGAACACTACGTTCCACGGATAGAAATACATTCTGGCGCCTTTCAGAAAATCGGTTGGCGGCACGGTGCCTGAAAAATATCCGGCAGCCAGGCCGCCGCCAATGCCAAATATACTCGCAACGATATAGAGAACCGGAAACATTAATACACCGGCCAGCACACGAGGCACCACCAAAAACGAAACCGAATTAAAGCCCATGGATTCGAGGGCATCAATCTGCTCACTTACTCTCATGGTGCCCAGCTCGGTTGCCATTCTCGCCCCTACTTTTCCGGCCAGCACCAACCCGGAAATTACCGCCGCAAGTTCAATCAGAATAGATTCCGAAACAATGGCGCCGATGGTTGAAAGCGGAATAAATGCAAACTCAAGCTGATAGGCCGACTGAAGGGTCATCACAGAGCCCGTAAAAATGCCCACAAGAATAATGATAGGTACCGAATCGTACCCTACCTTCACCAGTTCGTGAAACAGATTTTTTCGATAAGTTCTGAATTCTGTTGATGATCGCAGTGCCTGATAAAGCAGCGTGCTGTACTTGCCAATTTCATTCAATGCATACATGCAGCATCCATCTTGTACAAATAATTATGTTAGCTGAAAGTTTTTAATTTTCAGAAATTTTAAAAACCAATATTACAAAAGTTTTACCCAAAATGTGATATGCTTTGACCTATAGACTACTCTATTTTTGTCAGATCAGTCCGGATAAATATTATGCCGTCACTGTCTCATCACTATTTCGATTTTTTTTAATCTAATAAAAAGCAGATCGTGTATTTATCTGTTATCTTTGAATCTGAAACGAATTAAATTCATAAACGATATATTTTATTTTTGCATGATCCGATATTTTACAGCAGGAGAATCTCACGGGCCGGAGATCACCGGTATTGTTGAGGGTGTACCCGCAGGGCTTGAAATTACCGAAGATTATATTGAGCAGCACCTTGTCCGCCGCCAGAAAGGCTATGGGCGCGGCGGAAGAATGGCTTTTGAAAAAGATCACGCAGAAATAAAAACCGGAGTCCGTTTTTCGAAAACTACCGGAGCGCCTATTGCCTTATCGATGGTTAATCGCGCTTACGAGAAAGATAAAGACAACTGGCCCAAAGTCATGGCCATTGAAGGGGAGCGCGGTGATGTGGAAAAAATTACCCTGCCCAGGCCCGGCCATGCCGATCTTGTTGGCTATCAAAAATACGGATTTGAAGATATCCGGCCGGTTATTGAGCGTTCCAGTGCCCGTGAAACCGCCATGCGTGTGGCTTGTTGCTCGGTTGCCCGTAAATTTTTGAAAGAACTCGGAATCGAAATCGGCGGGCATGTTATACAGATTGGATCGGTGGGATACCAGGAGTGGCACGAGGTTCGAAATGTAGTGGATCCGCTGCTCGATACTGGAGCGGAAACAGTTTACAAAACGGCCGACGAATCGGATGTCCGGTGCATTCATGAATCTCTCAGTGAAAGGATGCGTGAAGAAATTAAACACCGCAGAAAAGAGGGAACCTCTCTTGGCGGTATTTACGAAATTTTGGTAACCGGTTTACCCGCAGGCCTCGGAAGTTATGTACACTGGGACCGAAAAATTGACGGACAGATTGCACAGGCAATAGTAAGTACACAGGCCATGAAAGGTGTGGAAATCGGGCTCGGCTTTGAATCCGGAAAAACACACGGGCACCAGGTTCATGATGAAATTATTCATGATGGAACCTTTAAGCGCAGAACAAACCGTGCCGGCGGAATTGAAGGAGGTATGACAACCGGCATGCCGCTGATTATCCGCGGTGTGATGAAACCCATTCCCACAATGCTGAAGCCACTTAGAACGGCCGATGTAGAAACCAAAGTTGAACAGGAAACCCGGTACGAACGCTCTGATGTTTGTGCACTTCCAAGAGCGGTGGTAGTTGCAGAAAGTGTAATTGCCCCGGTTCTTGCCAATGCCATTCTCGAAAAATTCGGTGGCGATTCAATGAAAGAGATTCTGGAACGTTACAACCGCTGATATAATGGAATCCTCAAATAAAAATATCAAACAGCTTGCAGGGTTTTTGAAAAAAAATCCAAACGACACTTTTTCGAAATTTGCCCTGGCCCTGGAACTGCTGAAGCTGAATGAAGTATCCAAGGCACGGGTGCTGTTCGAGTCGGTCTTAAAACAAGATCCCGGCTATCTTGGAGTTTATTATCACCTCGGGAAATTATATGAAAAGAACGGCAGGCATGAGGATGCCCAAAAGATGTATATTCAGGGAATTGACCTGGCGAAACAACAGAAAAACGAACGAACACTGCTTGAACTGAAAGAAGCTCTTGAAAATTTAAAGATTGAACTGGACAATGATTAAACTTTTAACAAAGCTGTACATTATCCTTTTACTGTTTTTAGCAACATCTGTTATTCTGGCTCCGGATGTTTCTGCCCAGCAAGCCGAAACTGAACATGTTGTGCAACAGGGAGAGACCCTTTTCAGCATATCGAGGCAGCATGATGTTACCGTTTCGGAGCTCAGAATGTGGAACAACCTGGATACTGACGATCTGCGAACCGGTCAGGTTCTTCGGCTTACACCCCCATCAGGAGAAGACAGGGTTGTTCATACCGTTCAGCCTGGCGAATCACTTTTTGGCATTTCCCGGCAATACAACGTAACCATCGCAGAAATTCAGCAGTGGAATAATCTTGACGGCACAGCACTCGATTCCGGAACCGAACTGGTGATATATCCCGGAGAGGAAACAGAAGAAGAGCTTCCGCATACCATCGAAGAAATAGAGCAGATGGACGAGGAAGAGAGAACGTCGATCGTACGCCGCCTCGACGAAACACCGGCCGGCAGCGAAACCTATGTTGTACGCAGCGGGGACACCCTGTTTCAGATTGCCCGCGAACATGATATGACGGTTAATGAACTCCGGGATTTGAACAACCTTCAGGATGATATGCTCCGCGTCGGGCAGCGAATTATGGTAAAACGTGTGCGCACTGCACCCTCTGTTGCCGAAGGCGCCGAGGATTCAACACCGCAGGGAAAGTTTGCATTATATCGTGTACAAAGCGGCGAAAATATGGAAACGCTGCTCAGCCGATTCAGAATGAGCCGGGCAGAATTAAATGCATTGAACCCGGGGGTAGCCGAATCGGGCGTTTCTCAGGGACAGCAAATAACAGTGCTGCTGCCGCCTACCAGGAATTTTGACAATCCTTACAAAAGCGATGCTAATCTTGAAAACCTGGGAACCGTTCCTGTATCCCGCTACAGCGATGATGACCGCGCCACGCCTACAACCAGCGGCGAACTCTACAATCCCGAGCAGCTAACAGCCGCCCACAGCAATATGGCACTGGGTAATATTATCTACATCGAAAATCCATCAAACGGAAACGGTGTTTATGTACGTGTTAACGACCGGCAGTCAGGTGATGGGCTCAAAATATCCCACAAAGCGTATGAGTTATTAGGTTTTTCAGCCATTGACCAGCCGCAGGTAACCATTTTCCTGGACGACTAACTGTGAATGTGAGCGGCAATCATTACCTGGACAAAACCCGGGGAATTCTGTACAGTTACCTGGCCTGCCTCCCCCTGCTGGCTTTGTACGAAATTTTGATCCGAATCTCCCAGCCTTCGGCCGAATATGCAGTCAGAATTTCAGTGGATGTCTGGTTCAGAACCCTGTTTAGCTTTCTCGGGCTCAATGCCCTTTCTGCAGTTTTAATGATTGCTGCATTTACAGGCGCCATCATTGTTTACCAAAAAAGGAGTGAGCTCAAACACCTGAAGAAAGCATACTTTGGGTACATGCTGTTGGAGTCTTTCTTCTATGCAATACTGGTTGGTACGCTGATCGGTATTTTTCTTGAAGCCATTTTATTGATTGATGCTTCAAACCCATTGTACCAGCTTAACAAACTGCAGCTTATTGCACTATCGCTTGGTGCAGGGCTTTACGAAGAACTTTTTTTCCGGGTGATACTCGTCAGCGCCCTGGTTTACCTGCTGAATAAAGTATTTACAACAAAATACATTGCATATTCACTTTCTGCCATAATAGCTGCATTAATATTCAGCGGAGTTCATTATATTGGAGAATATGGTGATATTTTTACAGTTAGCTCTTTTTTATTTCGTTTTTTATTCGGGCTGGCACTGAATATTATTTATGTTACAAGAGGCTTTGGAATAGCCGCCTGGACACATGCCATTTATGATTTACTTGTTATTACATTTTTATAATAAATTTTTCAACAATTGTATTTGGCTCATGTTTGGTTTTATTTACAAGTATGATCAATTCTATCAATTAGATAATTAATCTGATAAATATTAGTTTCTTAACTATTAAAATATATTCGTTACATTTAAAAAAACTATTTTGCTTGTTGATTTTGAATTATTGATTTGACTATACATTAGACAGGGATGACTGAACTAACAAAAAAAGAAAGACAAAAACAGAAGGACTTTAACGATGAGATTATTCCTCATCTTGATGCTCTTTATAACTTTGGCTTGAGGCTGACTTCGGATCCGAATGACGCTGAAGACCTGGTTCAGGACACCATTGTGAAGGCATACAGGTTTTTTAGCAGCTACGAAAAAGGCACCAACGCAAAAGCCTGGCTGTTCCGGATTTTGAAAAATTCATATATCAACAACTACCGCAAGAAAGCAAAAAAACCACAGGAAGTTGATTACGATGAAGTATCAACTTTCTATGAAACTATTCGTGCCGAACGAACCGAAACCTCCGACCTGGAAGATAAAATGTTCCGTGAGCTGATTGATGACGATCTCTCCCGTGCTCTTGATAAAATTCCCGAAGACTTCCGGACGGTAGTTCTTCTCTGTGATGTGGAAGACTTTACCTACGAAGAAATTGCCAATATGCTGGATGTTCCCATCGGCACCATTCGATCGAGGCTCCACCGGGGCAGAAATCTGCTTAAAGCCGAGTTGATTGAATATGCCGCAAAACGCGGATATGCAGGTGATTAAACCGGAAGCTCAATCCGGATCGTTGTACCCTTGTTCACTTCTGTTTGATAAACATACACCCTGCCGTTGTGATAATCTTCAATAATACGGCGTGTGAGGCTCAGCCCAAGCCCCCATCCTCTTTTTTTAGTGCTGAATCCCGGTTTAAAAATTTCTTTCGCATATTTTTTATCAATCCCGGTACCTGAATCTTTTACATCTATAATCAACAATGGCCCGTCCTGCGCTACACTGATTGAAACGTACGGATCAGTTACCGACTTTTTAATGGCATCCATCGAATTTTTAATCAGGTTTTCAATTGCCCACTGAAACAGCTCCGGGTTCAGTTTTGCCTTGGCATTGGTTTGAATGGTTTTTCGAACCTCAATTCGCTTGCCAAGCTGCGGAAGCCTCCGCTCCATATAAGAAATTACATCATCAATAATGGGTTCGGGATTCACACTCGTTAATTCAGGCTGCGAACCGATTTTATTGAACCGTTCTGCAATTCCCTTCAGCCGGCTTACATCGTTTTCGATTTCGTAGGCAATAGACAGGGTATCCTCATCTTTTGATATTTTATCTTTAAGAAGCTGCAGCCAGCCGTATATGCTGGATAGCGGGGTGCCAAGCTGGTGAGCCGCTTCTTTTGTCATCCCTACCCACAGGTTCGATTGTTCCGACCGGGTGATACTTTTATACGTGGTGTATCCCACACCGAGCAGCAGCGCAAGAATACCGAACTGCACATAAGGGAAATATCTGAGATACTGAATCATCGGGCTCTCACCGTAGTACACGTACTGATACTGCACACGGTCGCGGTCTTGCAGGGAAATTGTGATGGGTTCATGCAAAGCAGAAAACCTCTCAACTAATTTCTGCATGTCTGCATTTTCATCATCGATATATCGGTAGGCATTTACAAAACCTGCTTCATCCACCACAATTACCGGAATGTTGAAAAGATCTTCGGGCCGGATGATTTGATTCATTACAAAATCGTTTGTAATGGTAGCTTGTTCTGCTTCCCGTATCAGGCGCGAAAGGCTGTCCGGCACATCATCATAGGTGCGCAGCATATCGGCCACGTAATTGAGATTCCGGCTGATCTCGGTGTGAATTGGATCTACGTTGTGCTCAAACGCTTTTGCCCAAAGCTCCACACTTTTTCGCTCCTGATCCATAATTTTGTTAATCAAAACCTGATTGTAAGCGAACGAAGCTGCAGCGAGCAGTACCAGCAGAAAAACGAGTATAATTTTAATCCGGCTTGAAGGAAGTAATCTGTCCATAGAAAAGCAGTTTAGATCTGCATTAAAATGAAAAAAGAGAATGTAATTGTCGTGATACAATTACACATGTTAAAAATACGTGAGCCGGATTTTTATTGCATCAGGCAGAGGCTTTTCTTTTTTCGTAGACAGGAGGAGCTTTTTTCTCTATGGTTTCCCGGGTAATGATGCAGCGCTGCACATTACTCATGGATGGAATCACAAACATAATATCGAGCATTGCATCTTCAAGTATTGACCGAAGGCCTCTTGCTCCGGTTTTTCGTTCTCTTGCCCTTTCCACGATTGCCGTTAATGCATCATCTTCAAATTCAAGTTCAACATCTTCCATGTTAAACAGCTTCTTATACTGCTTGGTGATGGCATTTTTCGGCTTCAGTAAAATTTCAATCATTGCACTATCCGAGAGTTCTTCAAGCCCGCAAATAACCGGCAAACGGCCAATGAGTTCCGGTATCAGCCCGAATTTTTGTAAATCTTCAGGCTCAACATGGGTAAAGATTTGCGGGTCGTTCTTGTCAAACTTTTTCTGTTCTTCAGAATGGAAGCCCATAGAACTGGAGGATAGCCTTCGAGCAATCAATTCTTCAAGCCCGTTGAATGCACCCCCGCATATAAACAGGATTTCAGAGGTATCCAACTGAATAAAACTCTGCTCCGGATGTTTGCGGCCGCCCTTGGGAGGTATGTTTGCCGTTGTTCCTTCCAGAATTTTCAGCAGTGCCTGCTGCACTCCCTCACCTGAAACATCCCGTGTGATGGAAGGATTATCGCTTTTCCGGGCTACTTTGTCAATCTCATCGATGTAAACGATGCCCCGCTTGGCGCGTTCAACATCGTAATCTGCGGCCTGGAGCAGGTTGCTCAAAATACTTTCCACATCTTCACCTACATAACCCGCTTCAGTCAGCACCGTGGCATCTGCAATGGTAAAGGGAACATCAATAATATTTGCCAATGTGCGTGCAAGCAGGGTTTTCCCGCAGCCGGTTGGCCCGAGAAGTGCGATGTTGCTTTTTTCGATCCGGGTGTCGTCCAGGTTCATATCTGATGAACTCGACAGGCGCTTGTAATGGTTATAAACGGCAACCGACAATGTCTTTTTTGCGCCTTCCTGCCCGATTACATACTCATCCAGCTTGTTTTTAATCTCAACCGGTTTCAGAATCGGCTGGTACTGTTTTTCGCGCCGGCGTGCCAGCGAAGAAAGATCGCTCTGAATAATACTGGAGGCATCTTCCACACAATGGTTACAGATATATACATCCGGGCCGGCCACCATCGAGTTCACATCGTGGCTGGATCTGCCGCAAAAGGAACAAAAAACCGAATCATTGTCTTTCTTTTTACTCATTTAAATCAGATAAATTTGTGCACCGGTAAAGTAGGCAATCTCCTGTTTTTTTCAGAAAATTTTTCTATTTGCGATTTTTATGAATCCCGGATTAGCGATTTCGTCAGATTTTAACGTTTCATAACGCGGTCAATCAGGCCGTATTCGTGAGCTTCATCTGCACTCATCCACTTGTTACGGTCGGAATCTTCGATGATCTTTTCAACATCTTTTCCAGAATGCTCGGCCAGAATTCCGCTCAGCTCTTTTTTGAGCCGTAATATTTCCTGTGCTTCAATCTCGATATCACTGGCCTGTCCCTGAACTCCGCCCAGCGGCTGATGGATCATCACCCTTGAATGCGGAAGTGCATGGCGCTTTCCTTTGGTTCCGGCTGCAAGCAACACGGCGCCCATTGAAGCGGCCATTCCCACACAGGTAGTTGCCACATCGCATTTTACGTATTGTATGGTGTCGTAGATAGCCATACCTGAAGAAACTACCCCGCCCGGGCTGTTGATGTAAAGGTTTATATCTTTTTCGGCATCCTGCGATTCCAGAAAAAGAAGCTGGGCAACCACCGAGCTTGCCACGGCATTGTTGATGGGTGTTCCCAGAATAATGATCCGGTCTTTAAGAAGACGCGAATATATATCGTAAGCTCTTTCACCACGGCTTGTAGTTTCTACAACCATGGGCACCAGAGTATTTTGTGCCTCAGTTATATCATTCATAGTGGGCATCTCAAAAAGTGGTTGTTTGTAAAACATAGCTGCCTGTATTAATCGTTTTCTTTTTCTTTCTGTTCTTCGTTTTCTTTTTCTCTTTTCTCCCTGAATTCTTCTTTGGAGAGTTCGTTTATTTTAACAACTTCGCTCAATTTATCAAAAACTTTACTCTCACGTATCGTATTTCTGAGATTTTCGAGTTGTGAGGGATTTTGAGCGTAGTAGCTGCGAAGCTGATCGACAGTGGCACCATAACGGGCGGCATCCTCGCCAATCTGAGCATCAATATCTTCGGGAGTAATCTCTATGTCATCAAATTTTTCCTGAAGAGCCTGGTTGATGAACAACCACTTGCCCTCACGAATGGCCTGATCTTCCATTTTTTCTTTATATCCTTCAATGTCAAAACCTTCGGGAAGTTCGCCGCCCGATTGCTGTTTGGCATACTCAACATAAGAATTCAGAATCTGCTCTTTCATTACTTCGGGTATGTCAAAATCATGGGCTTTGGTTATTGCATCTATTGCATCCTGCCTGAACATATCATCGGCAGACTGATCGTAGTACTGCTGCATGCGGCTTTTGATGTAACTTTTGAACTCGTCCACATTTTTTGCTTCGCCGTTCGACTGCTGCTTGGCTAAATCATCAGTCAGCTCAGCCTTGTTCATTTTCTCTATTTTTTTCACATGCAGTTCAAATGGCTCTTCTTCATCATCGAAATCCATTTTTACCACATCACCCACTTTTTTGCCGACCAGCTTTTCCTTAAAATCTTTTGCGCCTTCCTGTCTCAGGTCAAGTTTTTGATCTTCATCTGTTTCACCTTCAATTGGGTTTCCGTCTTCATCCAGCGAAACGGCATCTACCACAACCCGGCTTTCTTCCGTTATTTCACCCTCAGCTTCCTCCCAGTTTCCCTGCCTTTCAAGAGTGCGCTCAATTTCTTCTTCCACTTCTTCGTCGGTAACATCGTGCACCATTTTATCAACACTCACCTCAGCAAGGTCAACAAGTTCAACCTCGGGTTTTGCTCCGATTTTGAAAGTTACTTCCAGTTCGTCGTTTTCCCAGGAAAAATCCACCATTTGAGTTTCACCCACCGGCTCGTGCTCGGGAACAATCTCTTTTTCGTAAACTTCTTCTACATAGCTGTTAATTTCTTCGAGCTCAATTTCTTTACCAAATCGTTTTTTAATCAACCCGAGGGGTACTCTTCCGGGACGAAATCCTGGCATTTGGATTTGAGCCTTGTATTTTTTGAACGCTTTTTCAAATTTGGGTGAGAGGTCTTCCCTGCTTGCATTTATTTTGACCTCTTTGTCTACTGGTGTTAGTTCCTCAACAGATATGTTCACTTTTATTTTCCTTTTTTATCTTATAGTTTTTCAAAATGTTATTGATATGAAATGGTACGAGAGGGGGGACTCGAACCCCCACACCGGTTAAAGTACCAGATCCTAAATCTGGCGCGTCTACCAATTCCGCCACTCTCGCATCGGCCATTTACCTGATTTGAATCAGAGCCTAACAAAATAAGGGTTTTCGGCTGATGTTTCAACCAGCAGATCATTTCATAAAACACTCTATCGCATCTATTGAGATTGATCAGCAAGTCTGAAATATTAAACCCATAAAAATGGGTAAAAATTTCATTCTGCGTTTTAAATACGTTTCAAACCAATCGCATATTTTTTTAGATTTAAAGAAAACCTTATTGATTTAGCCATGTTCAAAAACCTGAGATTTATCTACATCACAACAAAAGATCGCGAAGAAGCCTTGAAAGTCGGTAAAGCCATCGTTGATGAGAAACTTGCTGCCTGCGCAAACATTGTAGACGGTATGGAGTCCGTTTATCGGTGGAAAGGCAAGATAGAAGTGGATAAAGAATGCATTTTGATTTTTAAAACCACCTACCACAGTGTTTCGGAATTAACCAAACGCGTGAAAGAGCTCCATTCCTATGAAGTTCCCTGCGTTATCAGCATAAACCTGGCCGAACAAGAGGGAAATATGGAATATCTTGATTGGATTATTGATTCGGTGAAAAAACCCATCCCGCCTGATAATGATTATACAAACTAATGTCATGTCAACAATAGAATATCGGGAATATGAGACTTCCGAAGTCTACATCAACACTAACAAAAGTTTTGAAAAATAAAATTAGACAATGTTTTATGTAAACCTGAAAGACTTCGGAAGTCTTTCCCAACCTAATAATCTATAATTGACATAACACTAATTAACATGAGCAATTTTAATATCAAAAGAGATCGCTACACTTTAACGGCGATAATTCGCCGGCCGGAAACCATGAATGCAGTCGATTTTGAGCTGATGGACCAGCTTGAAAACCTTTTGGACGAGATTGAGAACGACAACGAACTCAGACTTTTTATACTGACCGGGTCGGAGAAAAGTTTTATCAGCGGTGGCGACCTCAGAGAGTTTCACCAGATAAAGGATGCCGAAGGCGCCAAAAATATGACCCGGCGAATGATCTCCATTCTTGAACGGATTGAAAAGCTGCCCTGCTGGACACTGGCTGCCATCAACGGACATACCTACGGAGGCGGCTGGGAAACCATGCTCTCGTTTGATTTCCAGGTGGCTGCGGATTTCGCAAAATTTGGATTTACTCAGGGCAAATTTTATCTGCCGCCGGGCTGGGGCGGAATCGGCAAATTAAAGAAAACTGTTGGATCAAATCTTGCACTGTTCTGGCTGGGTACGCAAAAAGTGATCGATGCCAAAACTGCACTTCAGCACGGTTTAATTCAGGATGTTTTTGAGGCTTACGCATTTGAGGAAAAACTGGAAACCCTGAAAAACTTCCTCATCTTGAACGACCGGCCTTTCATTGAATATTTAAAACAGTCAGATTCCGGCAGCATCGGTGATGAAATTGAACCCTTCAGCCGTTTTTGGGAAAGTGAAGAACACCTGAAACGGGTTGATGAATTTTTGAGCCGGAAGAAAGTTTTGTAAACTGGTAATACTTGTAGTCGAGTAGCCAAGGGGAGTTTCACTCCAAGGCTCTCACACCTATGTGCAGAAGCACTACGGTGCGCAGGCACAGAACCGTACGTGATAGTCTCCCATC
>SL_3KL_010_SEDDRAFT_10001566_pt1 | contig 20869 bp, 20 predicted proteins | sample SodLakKL_010_SED_2_FD_10381 | JGI IMG/M metagenome (IMG submission 10381) | reverse complement strand
CGGACTGGTTTACAGGGTTTTTTGCGTGACAAAACCTGCCATTCCCTTAAGTGCGTATAATGAAAAGTGCGATCCAATTAACCGTGAATCAGGGTTCAGTTTGTTATAAAGATCCCACCCTTGTTGATATTAACCAGGAAATATTATTATATTTGTGAACCAAACATCCATAATAGTGGCATGAACAGTTTACAAAATAACAAACCTGATATTATTCTGGCCGTGTACCAGAAAAGAAATTCGGTATTTCGTCTTAGAGATATTGCAATGCTTACAGGTGAAAGAAACTTTGAATCGATCAATAAAAAGTTGAACTCCCTTGTGCAGAAAGGCAAATTGCAGAACCCCCGTAAAGGCATTTATGTCAAAAAGGATTATAACAAGGAAGAACTGGCTTGTAATATATTCACTCCTGCATATATTTCACTGGAATACGTACTACAAAAAGCCGGTGTAATTTTCCAGTATAATCCAGCCATTACAACTGTAAGTTATTTGAGCCGAACACTTGTCATTGATGATAATTCATACGTTTTTCGTAAAATTAAAAGCCCGGTACTGGTCGATACCAGAGGTATTCAGCGATTGGATAATCATATAAATATTGCTACACCCGAACGGGCCTTTCTAGATGTCATGTACCTGAATCCTGTGTATTATTTTGACAATCTCAACCCCCTGGATGTGGATTCAATTTTCAGTTTGCTTCCACTATACAATTCCAAAGCATTAATTGCCAGGGTTAAATCTACCCTTTCCTATGCTTGAAATAAACCGCCACAAGTTTTTTCTTGTTCAGATACTGAAAGACATTTATTCAGACATTGAGCTGGCCACGACGCTTGGTTTCAAAGGTGGTACCGCCATGATGTTTTTTTACGACCTGCCCCGGTTTAGTGTTGATCTGGACTTTAACCTGATTACCCGTGATAACCAGGATTTGGTATATGATAAAGTGCGTAGCATATTATTGAAGTACGGTAAAATAGCAGATGAGGCAAAAAAGTTTTACGGTCCTGTTTTAGTTCTGGACTATGGTGCGGGTGAACGAAAGCTCAAGGTGGAGATCTCAAACCGGGAATTTGACAATCAATACGAGATAAAAAATTTTCTCGGGATTAACATTATGGTGATGGCAGAAGCCGATATGTTTGCTCATAAAGTTTGTGCTTTGCTTGATCGCAACGCATTGACCAACCGTGACATCTTTGATTCATGGTTTTTTATGCAAAGGCAAACCCCAATCAACACAAAGCTGGTGGAAGCACGGATGAAAATGCCGTATGCTGATTACATTCAAAATTGTATTGATAAGCTTGTTTCAATAAGCGACAGGGGCTTGCTGCAAGGGCTTGGTGAGCTGATGGACCCTGAGATTAAAACCTTTGTGAAAACAAAGCTTCGCAAGGAAGCCATTTCTCTGTTCAAATTTTATAAGGAATTTCCGGTTTAGGAATTACCGACCTGCCGTGGGTGTAATTGAATTGGCAAACTTTTGCTTCCGCATTTGGCCGCTTCCACGAAAGTAATGGTATAGGTATCTGGATTGGGCAGATCGGGTGCGCTGAATCCTTCGTATTATTTTGGCAATCTTAACCCTCTGGATGTGGATTTATCCTAACACTTTTACCCGAGTTTGATTATGACCACGTGAATGCAAGCTACACCCTTATGCTGCCCGTTGGATTTAAATACGACATGGTAACGATTACCGTGCTGCACGAGCCGAAGCTATTTACCGTCTGCGGGGGTCGATGTCGGGGTTATCAAGTTTTAGGATATTTAATTAAAAAATAATATTATTACAGATTCATGGCTAAAAGAAAATACTGTATAATCATAATAACCATAATTAACTTTATTCCGATGAGATATATATTTAAAACCGCTTTGCTTTCAATGGTTCTCTTATTAAGCGCTGCTGCTTATTCACAGCAGTCAACTGATTGGCGCGGTCCGGGCCGGGATGGCATATACCATGAGAGTGGATTGTTAGCTCAATGGCCTCAGGAAGGGCCTGAGGTAGCATGGACTATAGAGGGAATTGGACAGGGCTTCTCATCACCGGCCTTTGCCGCCGGCAAAATCTATGTTACGGGAATGATTGACCAAACCGGGTATTTATTTATCCTGTCTGAAGAAGGGAATATTGAGAAAAAGGTTGAATATGGTCCTGAATTTTATGACTCATATCCTGGCACAAGATCAGTGCCGCTTATAAAAGACGGGCTCCTGTATATAGTGACAGGAATGGGCAGGTTGCTCTGCCTTGATGCAGATACAGGACGGGAAATATGGTCGAGAGATGCTGTAAATGATTTTGGTGGCACGAATATTCGCTGGGGAATTACCGAGAACCTGCTGATTGACGGAAACAGGATATTCTTTACGCCCGGAGGCAATGAGCATAACATAGTTGCTCTTGACCGGTTTAACGGAGATATAATAATGACCAGCAGAGGGACAGGCGAAGGTGAATTGTCTGCTTATTGCTCTCCTCTACTCGTTAAATTCCCCGAAAGGGAAATACTCGTCACTATGATGGAAAATAATATTGTCGGAGTCGATGCAAATAACGGCCGGTTATTATGGTCGCATCCGCAAACAAACCGCAATAAGATACATGCAAATAATCCGTTGTACCTCGAAGGCAGCATATTTGCCTTCAGTGCAGAGGCAGGGAGCGTTAAGCTTAGACTTAGTGAGGATGGAAGCAGGGTCACCGAAGAGTGGAAATCGGAGATGGACCCTCTGCAGGGAGGGGTTGTAATACTGGATGGATATATCTATGGTTCTGGAAATAGAAACAGGGGATGGTTCTGCGTTGACTGGGAAAGTGGTGAAACGCTATGGAATTCGCGTGAGTTAGCATGGGGAGCAGTGATTTACGCCGATGGCATGCTTTATTTATATACTGAAAGAGGAGAACTGGCCCTGGTAAGGCCCGACAAGGGAAAATTTGATATTGTCAGCCAGACATCCGTCACCATCGGCACCGAAGAACATTTTACCCATCCTGTAATATATAACGGGAGGCTTTATGTCAGGCACGGAGATGCCATGATTGTCTATAATATTTCCGGATAGATCGTTACCGGGATTATCAGAGGTTTTTTAGCCCACTTCATTGATATAATCAGTGCATGTTTCCCTACCTCAGAGAATTATGAGGAGATTCTTAATTCAGACGGGCTGCTGCATACCCGTTTATGCCATTTTCAATGAACAGGACCGTGCTGATGAAATATACCTACACCTTTATTTTATGATAAGTCATGCTTTCGCCAGCCGGGAAGTCTCATTTATCTTGATTATAAACGATAAAATAACACCATACTCAACGCCGGTCCTACAGGTAAATCAATACCCAATTTTAATCCATTATCATATGCGGACTTTTTATCTTCAAAACCTGCCAGCTTGAAGAAAACTCCACCATCCAGCGCAATCCTGAATTTTCGGGATATATTCATTTCTCTGCCAATGCGTGAATTGAAATATATCTCCTGGGAAATTATAGAAGTCGATTCAAAGTAATAATAATTTAGCCCACCTCTGACAAACCAGGGACGCCTTTCCGATAATTCGGTTGATCCTCCGAAGTGGCTCAGGATATCGGCAGATATAGCATAATTACTTCTGTTGTTTTCAGGAATGAAACCTGCACTCAATCCCAGTTGTGTTTGAGTAAACTGATACCTGATACCAGTGTGCAGTAATTCCGGAACGCCAGCTCCCCAAATTACAATATAGTTATTTTGACATAATCCATGAGTACCTAAAAGCATCAGCCCAATCACAATGGTGATATACGGTAGATTTAAGTTGCTTCTACAGCGAAACAGATTACATATCATAGATGTCAACTCTGGTTGAATTTGCAATAAGACAGTTGAACATGACCAATCGAATCAAATCAGTCATCACAAGCATTTCTGCTGATTAAATGCGCAGATTATAGTGCATATTTTATATTACGAAGATATGTCGTCTGTCCTATCATAACTGTGTAATTTCATTGATTGAATAAAGTTGCAAATTTGTCATCCACTCCTCCTCTCTGTAATCAGATATTGATGTTCTAATAGCCAGGGAAGGGGAGTATTTGTGACACGTCCGAAAATCAATATCGCCCCTGGCTCCCAATATACCAACATCGGCAATAAACAATTTAAAGGCACTAATATCTTCATAGGCTTTGAGAGGAATACCTGGTTTTGAAACCCTGCACACTTTATTCACCAATCCACAATCAACTAACCATGACAATGCCAGCTCATAGTCTTTCGCTCTGGACCCTTTTTTAATGCTCCATAGATGAATTTTCTGTATTCTTTCATTAATTGTGCCGGTATCGATACATTTATTCATACGACTTTATGTAATATGTTGCACTATTGCGTATGACTTTGTGTATTGAAACCTGTTTAAGCCATTTTCCCGGAAAGTAAAAAAAGTTATCTGCCCCCTGTCAATAATATTTATCCATTTGGTTACATTTTAGATAATTTCATCAATTAATTCCGGATTTTTAACTCATTTTATTTTAATTTAATCTAATTTAGCTTTGAAATTTATTGAACGGCTTAATCTTAGCTATTTAATAAAATGCATTTCACTTATCAGGTTAATACACCTTTGATGTGAAAATAAAATTAGCCCCCAGGAGATGTTTTTACTTCGGGAAATCGACCGGTTACCGGGGTATAATTAAAATCAGCATTGCAATATCCCTTATTATGACAGGGGTTATCTCTGCTGATTCCCAGGAAAAGGAAATTTATATAATTCAAAGGCTGAACGGGCCCGTGACTATAGATGGAAGAGTGGATGAGGATGCCTGGAAAAGAATCACACCTCTGCCAATGGTAACCCACTCTCCTGTATTTGGCAATAAGGTGGAAGCCGGCACGGAAATAAGGATAACCTACGATGATGATTTTTTGTATGTCAGTGGGATACTTGATATCGATCCTGCAAAAATAACGGCACCAACATACAAGAGGAACGCACTCGGCCCACATTTTGATCATATATCGATTATACTCGATACTTTCAGAGATAATGAAAATGCTCTCTGGTTCACGGTTTCTCCAACGGGAGCACGGACTGATGCAGTTATTAGCAATGATGCTCAGGGTTCCGGATTTATCAGCACTTTCTGGGATACTATCTGGGAAGCAGAAACTGAAATAACTGATTCCGGCTGGACCGTAGAGATGCGTATCCCCTTCAGTAGTCTCCGCTATGAAACATACGATAACAATGCCGAAATGGGCCTGATTGTATTCAGGCAAACAGCACATAACATGAACATGGAAATTTTTCCGGCAATACCACCCCATTGGGGAATGTTCAGTTTTATAAAACCTTCACAATCACAGACGGTGTCTTTTGAGAACATAAGTAACAAAAAACCTTTTTATTTTATTCCATATCTTCTGGGAGGAACTGACCGGGCCCTGGTCCCGGACCTGCCTCCCGGAGAATTCCTGCATGACACCGGTTTGACCTACGATGCCGGGTTTGACCTGAAAATTGGATTAACAAACAATACTACGCTTGATCTTACTGTCAATACCGATTTTGCCCAGGTCGAAGCTGATGATCAGCAGATAAACCTGACAAGGTTTTCATTGTTCTTTCCTGAAAGGAGACAGTTTTTCCTGGAAAGAGCATCGGTATTCAATTTTTCATTCGGGAACTTTGACAGGCTCTTCCACAGCAGGAAAATTGGCCTATACGAGGGGCAACCTCTCAGGATACTGGGCGGATCAAGGATGATTACCCGTACGGGTGGCTGGGATATCGGGCTACTGTCATTGCAAACTGCCAGTGCGTTTGAACAACCGTCGGAAAACAACAGCGTAATAAGGTTGCGCAGGCAGATGTTCAATCCGCAGTCATATGCCGGGGGTATGGTTACCAGCCGTATAGGCACTGACGGGAGTTATAATGTTGCGTATGGAATGGATGGAATATTCAGGTTATGGGGAGACGACTTCCTGAATTTCAATATTGCACAGACAAGGGACAGCGATATCAAATCTCCGGTTTTAAGTGAAAACTCCCTGCGGCTAAAGGCGGGTTTGGAACGCAGGAAGTTTTCCGGGGTTAGCTTCGACCTGAATTATCATTACTCCGGCATTGATTATAACCCCGGAATGGGATTTCAGCTCAGGCAAAATTACATGCGCTTCGGCGACAGGATATCGTACGGGTGGCAACCTTCGGCAGATTCACCTCTTCAGCGTATAAGACTATCGGCCAACAGCTCGGTTTATTTGAGCAATCTTACCAGGGAAATCGAAACATCCGAAACCGGTCCCTCGCTTCAGGTTGACTGGAAAAGAGGGGATATGGTAATGCTGGAGGGAATTTTCGTAACTGAAAATATACCGGCAACTTTCAGCCTGTCGGCCGATGTGGAAATACCGGCGGGATCATACCACTATCCAACAACGTCTTTAATGTATCAGACTCCGATTGGAAGATCGTTGAGATCTGCTATTACAGTGGGGGCCGGAGGATTTTTTGATGGCAGGCGACTTACAATTGGCGTTCAACCCTACTGGAGTCCTTCCCGGGTGGTCGACCTTCAGTTGTTTTACCAGCTAAACAGGATTGAATTCAGGGAGCGGGCCCAGGAACTGACAGCTCATATTGCACGGTTCAGAGCTGAATTCACCTTTAACACAAAAGTGACTTTCGCCTCCTTTATTCAGTACAACAGCGCGAACCACCTGGGAGTTATCAATGCCCGGTTCAGGTATAATCCGCGTGACGGAAATAATTTCTACCTGGTATTCAATGAGACCCTTAATTCCGACCGGACTGCCGCATATCCGGTAATGCCGTTTTCAATGAACAGGACAGTGCTGATGAAATATACCTACACTTTTATTTTGTGATAAGGTTGGAAAGTTGACAGTTTAGACTGCTGACAGATTATAAATAAAAGTAGAGACAAGTAACCACTTAAAAAAACGGAGCGAAACCGGAAAGCCAAACGAGTAGGAAACTAAAAAATAAAGTATTATGAAAAAAGGAATGATAAAAGTAAGTGTGTTGTATCCAAATGGAGATGGAAAAACATTTGACATGGTTTATTATTGCAATAAGCATGTGCCTATGGTTGCAGGATTATTAGGCGACTCAGTAAAGGGTGCAACTGTTGAAAAAGGATTGGGAGGTGGTGCACCAGGGTCTCCGGCGCCTTATGCAGCAATGGGAAACTTGTATTTTGATACGGTTCAAGCATTTGAAAATTCATTCGGTCAAAATGTTGATAAAATAAGGGTTGACTTGCCCAACTTTACAAATATCGAACCTGTCATTCAGGTTAGTGAGGTACAGATATAAATAAGAAGGCAAATACAAGCCAAATGAAGCGTTTCATCCGCAAACTGAACACACTATAATGGAATAAAGTATCGTGGGAGAATCATCGGAGGAAATGCGCTTCATCATTTATTTATGCTTTCGATCAGTGGACACACCAACAATCCTGGGCAACACTCCGGGCAATTTTGATGAGTTTCTTGAGTGATTTGACCGGACACAGGCAAGGTTCAAAGTTTGAAACAGATCTGCATTCTGTTCCCCGAAAGGGTGGATTTAACCTGGTTAACATTTATTATCTCTAAGGATGTTCGAAATTCCGGATTAATTTCAGGTAAATTATTGCTGTGAGTATTGCAATTCCAAAGCTTAGAAGGGTGCCGATAAGTATGTATTCTGTCAGCTTCCGGTCCTTTGATTCTTTCAGATCACCAAAACGAAATACCGATTTTGCTGCTAAAAGGAATCCTATGGCCTGCCATTGGCCGGAGACAACAAAGTAAAAGACAAACAACCGTTCCAGTATGCCTATAAACCGGCCGGCCCTGGAAAGAGATCCATCTTCTTCACTGTTTTTGATTGGATTCCATTGCGAGATGCTTGCTTTGACAATCACCGCCGCCGCAAATGTTACAAATACAAGAGAGGTTGCCAGCACCAGGTTACTTCCGGATAGCAGTCCGGAGATGTCAAATTCAAAAGGCTTATAGAAGGAGGTTGCAATGACAATAATAATGATATGTGCTGCCTGGTCAAGAAAAAACAGTTCCTTACCGGGCCTTTTGTTGCTGAGCCAGGCCTTAGTCAGATCGATGATAAAATGGGAAATTATTATTAAAATAAATGCTTTCCAGTAGTACAAGTTGAATTCAAGGACCAATGCAAGTAAGATTGCATGTACTCCTGTATGGACAAAGAGTTTGGGCGATTTTATCTTTCTGTTGTTTTTTCCTGTCACTTACCCTTCCCTGTGTAATGCCCAACTTTTCCCCTAATTCTGTTTGTGTCAGTTGTGGCTGGTCCAGGGCTAATTTCACTATTTCGGCCGAATTTTGGGTGCATCGTAATTTTTGCTGCCAATACCGATCGCTATTTTAATATCAAGTTCTTTTATGCATTTGACAGCAGCTTTCATTTTTAATGCCATCATCAGGACATCTTCCACATTTTTAACTTCAAGCTGAAAGCTGTCTCCCCTGAAAAATTGCTATGCACCTGGTTCGGATCCCTGGGTTTTAAATAATGTCTTTAGCGGCCCCATCCATTCTTTCGGGTCGCCGACTTTACGGGATCTGATAATATCGCCTGTTACAATGCTGGTCATGTAGCAAATATATCTTTTTCTTTGATATCCGTTTCCGCCTCCTTTTGAAGGATCAATTCTTTAAGGGTTTCGGGCGAGCTGATGATGAATCCTCTCAGGTTGGGTTGCTGACCAGCAAGGTTGATCTTACTTCGTGGATGATCGGTCTGGCTGAATCTTTTTCCGGCAGGGATTGATGGAGTGGATCTTGATACTGATGCAGGGTTATTACGCCTTTGCTGAATATATGGGAAGCAGTGACCATGCTTCTTACTATTTCGCAAACAGGAAATACAGGCCGTCTTAAATCAGTCTCTATTCGGCATTGTCATTCTATGGGATCATTCCTAAAACTGTTGCACAGATAACCAGTGTTACAGGGCTTTAAACTGCCGGATTTTCAAATGCGTTCGGTGAGTATACCTACAGGATTCTGATATCAACCAGCGATTTCTTCTATGGGGTAAACTAATTTCCCAAATTCCATAATATGTTGCTTTAGTTCCGGCTCTTTTAATGACTCAAATCTTACAACGTCAAATTTATGGGGGAGGCTCAGGTATTCATTCAGCCGGATGTTCAGTTTGCTGACTTCGGCAGGTTCCAGGCCCCATACGGCGAGATCAATATCTGAACCATGCTTGTGGTTCCCCATTGCCCTGGACCCGAATATAACAAGTCTGGTCAATTTTTCAAATCGGCTGACTTCATTAATAATTGCCGCATTCTGCTCATTTGTAAGGCCATCGATCATAATTCCTTCTCCAGGTAATCAATTAACCGGGTTATGGCGGGAAAATATTTTGATTGCACATTATTCACCACTTCCCGGAATATTTCTTCCTGATACGTATGGGTCATCAGGTTCCGGTTATCGAGCATATCGATCCATACTTCACCGTCATGGATTATGCCGGCAGAAAATGCTTCCTTAATAACATCCCGAGGGAACTGCACCTGCACTCCCCGGCTTTCAAGGAAATCTTTCAGGGTTTTCCATGAAAGTTCAAAAGTATACTCAAATCGTTGGATCATTCCTTCCTTTTCCAAAACCGACAGTTCTGCGAACCGGCTGGTTGCCTCTTCCAGTTGCCGGTAGGCCTTGATAAAATTGTTATAACGTTGTTTCCACCTTGTTTCTTTGTGGTTCATGGTTGAAGGATACGGTTGGGTTTGTTCTTATTTTCGCTTTTAGATTTATGTAAAGATATTGAAAATGGTGTTGTTCTGCAATATTTAAAGATTAATCAGGACTATGCCTGTTTCAGATAAGGTTTATGAATTCTCTTCATTCCCGCCATTTTTCGAGGGGCTGCTTCCGGAGGGTTATCAGCTTGAAGGCCTTCTTAAATTCGGCAAGATTGACCGGAAGGGATAAAAAGGTGTTCCGATTGAAAAGTTTAGGGCCATAAAGGTTTTGATTAAGGTCCTATTGCATTTTATATGTTAATACTGTAAATTTACTTAGTCTTATGGATAGCACCGTTTTATTTAAAATGTCTCGCTGCGTATTATTAAAATCTCGTTAAAATCCAGAAATATGAGAATACTATTACTCTTGTTCGTAATCATTGTTTTCACTTTTCCTCTTTCATCTTCTTCTGCTCAGGAGACTATCCCTGCATCAGGCGGTGAAGCAAAAGGGAGTGGAGGCTCGGTGAGCTATTCAGTGGGGCAGTTATTCTATAACATCCACACAGGAACATCCGGTTCAGTAGCTGAGGGTGTTCAGCAGCCCTTTGAGATTTCGGTTGTAACCTCCGTGGTGGATGCAGAAGGTATTGACCTTGTTATTTCAGCTTTCCCGAATCCTGCATTAGACTATTTTATACTCAGGGTAGATAACTACGATTTTGAAAACCTTGAATATTTCTTTTATAATGTCAGTGGCAGGCTTCTTAAAGAAGGGAAAATAACGGCCGTCGAAACCACCATTTCAGTAACAAGCCTGGTGCCGGCCGTCTATTTTTTAAAAGTTATCCAGACCATTCCTTCTTATCAGGAGGTAAAAACATTCCGGATCATTAAACACTAAACATTTATGAAAAGAACTTTTACCCTTTTTGCAGCTGTATTATTTACTGCTGTTATATCAGCCCAGTTACCTGGGAAAATAAGCTATCAGGCTGTGATCCGCAATGCAAGCGATCAGCTTGTTGTCAACCAGGAAGTTGGATTGAGGGTTAGCATCCTGCAGAACTCAATTGACGGTACTGTAATATACCAGGAGATATACAATCCACATCCCGAGACTAATAATAATGGGTTGCTGACTATTGAAATTGGCGCAGGAGTGCCACTGACAGGGATATTTTCGGAAGTTGACTGGTCTGACGGCCCCTATTTTATCAAAACAGAGATCGACCCTTCCGGGGGAACCACATACACCATTACCGGTACAAGTCAGTTGCTGAGCGTACCGTATGCCTTTCACTCCAGATCATCTGAAATCCTTACCGGGGAAATCACAGAAAGCCAGATTACGGATTTACAGGAATATCTTACCGAAGAAACTGACCCCTTATTCACTGCCTGGGATAAATCTGAAGGCATAGTCATTACAGAAAGCCAGATTAGTGATTTGCAGCAATACCTGACAGAGGAAACCGACCCAAGCGTTCCCGCCGGTGCACAAACCGGCGAAATGCAATACTGGAACGGCACAGCATGGGTAACCGTTGCACCAGGCTCTGCAGGGCAGGTTTTAACTTTCATTAACGGTGTTCCAACATGGGCGGCACCAGGTGTGAACGATGTGGAAAACCCTATCACCGGTAAAATATGGATGGACCGAAATCTCGGAGCCTCAAGAGTTGCCGGGTCAAGTACTGATGCCGCTGCCTATGGCGATTTATACCAATGGGGCAGAGCTTCCGATGGTCATGAGATCAGAACATCAGGCACAACTACAACATTAAGCGATAGTGATACTCCAGGCCATGGCGATTTTATTTTAGTTCCGGAGGTTGGCCCACTCGATTGGCGTTTACCACAAAACGATGATTTATGGCAGGGCGTAAGCGGTGTAAATAATCCTTGTCCAGATGGTTACAGGTTGCCGACAGAAGCAGAGTGGACTGCAGAGCGACAAAGCTGGAGCAGCAATAATGCAGCAGGAGCTTTTGCCTCGCCCTTAAAACTGACTGTTGCCGGCAACCGCAACCTCTTAACTGGTTCGCTCGACGAAGTAGGCTCCAGTGTAGATTATTGGTCAAGTACCGTAGCTGGTGAGTTTTCACGGGGTATGTTCATCAGTGGTAGCAATGCCGGCATGCGCTCAAGCCGCCGGGCGTTCGGGTACCCTGTTCGTTGCATCAAGGATTGATTTCGCACTGTTGATCAACCCCGTGAAATTAGGCGAAGCCTTCCACTAAGTGGATTTCACGAAACTCATAGCTGATTTATTTAATCCGTTCTAACTTCCTATTGGCGTTTCATGGATGCGATCAATTGCCGAATAGTCAGAACCATGGTCATGATCAATTCCTGCAAATTCATGCGTAAGCCTTACCCACAGTCCGGTTGCGGCATCATATCCAAGGATGTCACCGTCCAGGGCATCATCAAGGACAAAGGTGCTTCTGAAGACCGGAATAATAAACTTCTTTCTCTGTTTAATTGCTATATTTAAACCGAAATAAGATCATACACCGACAATGAGTTTTCTGAGATATTTCTTTGTGGCTACTGCATTTATTGGTTTTGGAAGTGTCTCTTTTTCGCAACCCGGTTTTTTTGTTCAGGGAGATTCGCTTATTCAAAAAAGGAAGAATGCTGTTTACATTGGCTATGCAGCGGGTGTTACTGCAAGTTATACCGGCTTGTATCATGCCTGGTATAAGAAAAACGGGTTGTCTGATTTCAGTGTTCTTAATGATAACAATCACTGGCTTCAGATGGATAAGGTGGGACATGCGACTACTGCCTATCAAATTGGTGAGTATGGAATCAGCCTGCTCAGGTGGGCCGGTATAAATGACAGAGAGGCAATATGGAAGGGAGGGTTATCGGGATTGGTGTTTCTGACAGGAATCGAGATTTTTGATGGTTTTTCTGATGATTATGGTTTCTCATGGGGGGATCAGGCAGCGAATGTGTTTGGTTCTGCATTTGTTATTGGGCAGGAATTGCTGTGGAGAGAGCAGCGCATTCGGTTGAAGTTTTCATATTTTCCCACCAGGTATGCCAGGTACAGGCCGGAATTATTGGGCAAAAATCCGGTTGAAACATGGCTCAAGGATTATAACGGTCAAACGTACTGGCTGTCATTCAGTCCGGGATCTTTTGGAGAAAACATTTTGTTTCCCGAATGGTTATGTTTTTCATTTGGATATAGCGCCAGTGGGATGACGGGAAGCTACAGGAACCCTGAATTCAATGAAGCAGGCACCTCAATACCGGAGTTTACAAGGTACCGGCAGTACTTTTTTTCGCTGGATTTGGATCTTACAAGACTCGAACCCCGATCTGGTTTTCTGAAAACACTTTTCTCAACTTTTGGTTATATTAAATTTCCGTTCAGCACCCTGGAATATAATAAGATTGAGGGGTTAAGATTCAGGCCTGTGTATTTCTAACTGATGCCGCAAGGATATGACATTCATTTTATGTACTATACGTGTAAAATTTATGGAACTCTATCCGGTTATTGTAAGTACGTTTCCATCCCGGGTGACTGTATATTTTTTGACAGCAGTAGTGGCCGGACCCTGAAGTACCGAACCCTGGGCCGAAAAAACAGATCCGTGACATGGACATGGGAAATTGGTGTTTGCATGGCTGTAATTTATTGTACACCCCTGGTGTGTACATACTGATGAGAGGGCCACAAAAACTTCATTTCCGGTATTTGCTACGATTATTCCTTGAAGGGTAACCGAATTGCCTGCCGTTTTCAGTGTTGAATATTGGGATGAATCAAGATCAATGGTAATATCATCGCCGGGAAGCAGGATATCGTCATCTTCATCTTTGCTGCATGAAACTGCAAACGGAATTGCAATTGCCGCACCTGCCTGCATGCTTCTGATTATAAACTTCCTTCTTTCCATATTGTTTTAGTTTTATTGATAATCAAAGATAAAATACACGGGTAATAGTGAACCCGAAGAAAATGTCTCCTTTCTCCCATTTGCCCGATGTGTTGGCGAGCCAGGCCTTGTCTGCTATTCCCTGGGTGTTGGAAAAGAAAAGCTGGAAAACATGGCCTCCTGTCTCTATGTCAAATCCGGCTGAAACCGGATTGGTACGCTCAATGCCACCGTCAACGACGGAAGGTATGTACTCCAGGTTAAGGTGAGTCATTGGTGTCAGCCTTATCCTGGCGGCAGTCCCCAGCGAAAGGTGACTGACGGAACTCCCGGTTTCAGGCAGCAAGCTGCTCGTTAGCCATATAGGGCTTATCTGTATGGAAAACAGTTCCGAAAATTTCCTGCTTACCATAAGCTGGTGAATATAGCTTGTCCTGTCAAAGAAATTATCGTAATCGGCAGGGTAAATGTTTCTTAAACTTGCGTGAGAAGCGGATAGATAGTAGCTCAGGCTTACGGGGGACTGCAACGTGCCGTCCTGTGTTATTATTCTGGCCTTGAGATATCCATCCCATGTTTTCTGGTAACTGCTGCGCCCTATACCTGCTGCAAGCCACGAATTTATCCCGTAATCAAGGCCAAGCCGTATGGTGGCTATGTCCAGGCCGAACATTTCATAAAACCCCGAGCGGATATTCCCGAACCGGTGCCCTATGGTAAAGATCAGTTCTCCCTGGTAGGGATTCTCAACTGACTGCATATTTACAATGCGAGTGCTTCTAAAAGTCTTGATGGCAAGTGCTTCACTATCGTCCCAGTCGCCGAGCCGGTCGAAGAGGTCGTCAGTCGTTTGGCCATTCACAAAACTGCCTGCTAAAATCAAAAAGATCAGAAATAGTAGCTTCATTTGTGTTTAATATTAAAATCTGCCTGTAAAGTCAGACACTAATTGACCGGAGCAAGCCTCAGGTTGACTGTAACTTCAACAGTTTCGGCAATATTCCTTATAAGCAGCCTCGGTATTCTGATATCGTAATCTTCAAGCCTTACATCAAATACTGCATTGCAGATCAGGTGAGGACCCTGCCGGGAGACTGAACCGGCAATTTCAATATCTCTTGTAACACCATGGATCGTAAGCGCCCCTTTTACCGTTACCTCTGCTTTAGAACTCCCGTCCCGTATCTCTTCAAAATTTTCAACTGATCCGGTAAGCCGGGCTTCGGGATAAATATGCGATTCCATGTAATTTTCATTGAAATGCTTCTGCATAAGGGACTTTTCAAACTGGAAATCTTCTATCCGCAACCGTACCGCAACCTCCCCGGTTGAATTGTCGAGTACTGCCTGCACCCTGCTATTGTCTGCTTTTATGTCTTCAAGGGGGGCCGATGAGAAAAAAGATATAGTTCCCTCACGGGTTATATAAGAGGACTGGGCATTAACGTTGGCTAAGATACCCGTCACTATGAGCGATATGAGTAATAGCCTTGTCATAGTGCCGTTGATTTATTTTAAGTAACAATTTTTTACGGGGTTTTGTTCAATGCATGGGTTTATGACATAGCTGTTGAAAATTATCCAGGCAGTCAATATGATCTTTTTATTGAGCTATCCGGGTTGATTGATTTACCGGTTGACCTTATTTTTATGGAAAGGTCCCACTTCATTGACCATATCAGGGAAAATTGGATCAGAGTTTTTAAATATCTGCGTACTTCAAGGTCTTATGCTACTTCGAGCTTTTATAGCACCAACTCGTGTATGGAAGTGGTTACGGATCACTACCGGACAAGTGGAGGTCCACGTAAGTGCGACAGTCATAAATCAGGTTTTAGGCAGTATTTTCTCAAAATTCTGGGAAAAGGCGGAGGCAAAGGTGTCTGACTAACTTCAGAAATATGCGATTGATCATGTAATTATGGGGATTGACCAAAATTCTCAGGTAGAGGTTGAACATTAAGTAATTTTTTTTTTTATCTTGATGCACTAATATTTACATTTGCGGGTAATCATATATATCTGATACCTGCATGCCCATGGCCCTCAAATACAATGTTTTCTAAATGTCTGTGGCTGAGGTGGCGAAGCAATGGATATGAACCGAAATATAAACACATTCAGCTAACCAATAACCATTAATTATAGTTATGAAATCCAAACCACAAACCTGCCTGAACAAAATCAGGACATTTATTCTAACGGTCTTAGCAGCAACACTCTTCTTTGGATCCTGCACACCCCCTAGCAGGCTGACATATATACAAGATATACAGAATCTTGGGGATGCATTAGAGGTCGTCAAGGAAGAATACAGGCTAAAGCCCGGTGATATTCTTCATGTAAGGATCATGTCGGCCGATCCTGAAACCGATGATATCTTTAATCTCGATGCCACAAGAAGATTCGCTGCACCCCGGGGTGGTACAGTGGGTGATCAGCAAATGTTCCTATTTGGCTATACTATCAATACTCTCGGAGAAATCCATCTGCCTGTCATTGGCAACGTAAGTGTTGCCGGTCTGAGCCTGGACGAGGCCCATAACAGGATAAAGGAGATGGCTGCCGAATATATAATCGATGCAGCATTGTCTGTCAAGATTGTCAACTTTTCGGTTACAGTGCTTGGCGAGGTGAGAAACCCGGGCAGCTTTTATATATATGATCACGAATTTACGGTAATGGGTGCTTTGGGACTGGCGGGCGATCTGACCGACTACGGTAACCGCAATATACATGTGGTGCGGCGGACGGATGATGGACTGCAATTTCACAGGCTAGATATAACCGACCGGTCATCAGTATCCTCTGAATTGTATTACCTGCAGCCTAATGACCTGATATATGTAGAGCCTTTGCTTGCGAAAAGGTTCGGTTTTGCCCAGTTCCCATTCGGGGTTTTTTTCTCTGCCATATCAACAACATTACTTCTAATTAGTTTTATAACACAATAATGAAACCAACACCAAATAACCATAAACTTTCTCCGCGGGATGACAGCGTTTCACTAGGCAAGTTATTGCTAAAATTGCGCCCGCACTGGCCTATATTTGTGATATGTGTTATCCTTGGACTTACGATAGCAAATTTGGTAAATAAGGTTAAACAACCTGTTTACCATGTCAATTCTACAATGCTTATCCAGGAAAACCGTAATATCATACCCTTTTCTCAGGATAGGGAAATGGCAACAAGGAGGAGTGTTGACAACGTTCACAACGAGACAGCCATATTGGAATCATTTTCCCTCATTGATTCGGCGCTGAATAAAATGCATGTTGAGGTTACTTACTATGAGGCAGGCCGCATATTTGGTTCTTCCCTCCGTAAAGAGATATACCTTGATGCACCTTTCAGGGTAAGTTTTGACAGGGATCATCCCCAGCCTTACAAAGAAATATTTACGCTGAATATTATTGATGAAGACTGGTATTATTTGTCTGGGATAAAAGGGCTGGAGGGTTTGAGCGAAAACAAACAGTATTTATTCGGACAAAAGGTTGAGGGGGAAAGCCACTCTTTCACCATAAGCAGAGTGGCACCGTATAACAAAGAAGTGCATGACAATAAATCCTACGAGTTTTTCTTAAACAATCCATCTGGTCTTTCGGAAACCTATAAACGCAATCTTATTATCACGCCACTTTCTCTTAACTCTAACATATTCGACATATCTTTTGAATCAACCAACCTGCAGAGAGGGATTGAATTTGTCGATATGCTCACCAGCACCTTTATCAGCCAGAATCTGAAGAAAAAGAATTTGGTTGCGCAAAATACAGTTCAGTTTATTGAAAACCAGATTGCCCTGACTGCCGGAAACCTTTCTGCTACAGAGGGCAGACTGCAGAGTTTCAGGGAAAGGGAAAAACTTATGGACATTGGTTTAATTGGGACTCAACTCGTTGAAGAATTGCAGGAGCTTGATAAAGAGAGAAGTGCAGAGGAGGTTAAGCTTAGTTATTACAATTTCCTGCAGGATTACGTGAGCGACAAACGTGACTTCAGCGAGGTTTTCGGACCATCGGCTATTGGTATTGAAGACCCAATGCTTAACAGCCTGCTGGCAGAGCTAACAAGGCTTCATACAGAAAGAGGCAGGTTGTTGCTTAATACCACCGAAAGAAGTCCTGCAGTAGTGGCAATTGATCAAAACATTACACAGGTCAAGGCTACCCTGGAAGAGAATTTAAAGAATATAAAAGCAGCATCTGGGATATTGATGGATGACCTTAACCGGCGAATAAGCCGGCTCGAAGAGCGCATAACCCAAATGCCGAGTACGGAGAGGGAGCTAATAGGAATACAGCGTATGTTCAACATTACCGATGCCACCTATAATTTTCTTCTGGAAAAACAGGCCGAGGCGGGTATTGCCCTTGCTTCGAACGTTCCTGACCATCAAATTATCGATGAGGCCCGCTTTGTAACCATAGTTTCACCCATGCCGAAACTTAACTATACAATCGGGCTTATGCTTGGGCTAATCCTGCCTTTGATCACTCTGTTGGTGCGTGACAGCCTCAATACCCGAATTATAAATAAGGAACAGGTAACCAGCGCCGTTAATTTTCCACTAATAGGCATTATCCCGCGGCATAAACAATCCACAAATGGCAATGACCTGGTTATATTCGATGATCTTTTTTCCCCGGTAGCAGAATCGTTCAGAAATATTCGATCAAATCTGCACTTTTTTTCGCCGAAGAAACAAAACAACCTTATAGTAGTCACTTCTACCCGGTCTGCCGAGGGGAAGACCTTTACCGCCATCAACCTTGCGGCAGTTTTGGCCACTTCTAAAAACCGCACCCTATACATCGATGCGGACATCAGAAAGACCCAACCTAACCAGTATACAAAAGATATGAAGGAATTCGGACTTTCAAACTACCTTATAGGGAGGGCCGATTTGGATGCGGTTATTAATGTCAGCAAATATAACGAGTACCTGCATATTATGAACAGCGGCATTAAATCTCCCAACCCGGTCGAGTTGATTGAAAGTGAGGCGATGACACGGTTGCTGAATGAGGAACTTAATGATTTCGAATATATTATAGTTGACACTTCCCCAGTTGGTATGGTTGCAGATGCCAAATCACTTATGGCCCTGGCCAGAATTAACTTATTTGTTACCCGCCATAACTTCAGTCAGCAAGCCGACCTGGATTTTATAACAGAGTATTGTAATACAGCCGGCCTGAAAAACATTGTGTTAGTCATAAATGACGTCAAACAGAGCCAAAATGGCTACGGGATTGGATATGGCTTTGGATACGGAATGGGATACAGTAATGATCAGGAATCAAAAAAGAAAAAGAAATATGCGTTTTTTTGGAGATAGCTTAATAATCCTTGAGAGTTATTGGGATTCTATCTTCGACAACGACACAAGTTTTCGTAAAAAAATTACCGGTCTGGTTAACAATTCTTTCATTAAAAATGTATCGATTGTTGCCAGCGGTTCGGTAGTGGCTCAGTTGATCGGGATCGCTTTTTCACCGGTCATCACACGGTTATACGGACCTGAAGCATTCGGGATCCTTGGGGTTTTTCTAGCAAGCTCCGCAATAATAGTAACTGTAAGTTCTCTTACTTACCAGATAGCAATAGTTCTTCCTAAAAAGGATGATGATGCAAAAGCTATAGCTGTTCTATCCTTTATTATTGCCGCTGCCATTTCTTCGGGAATTGCGCTGATTTTATTTCTATTCAGACAACCATTAATTTCATTACTTCACCTTGAAGAGATATCTTCGTTTATATTTCTGATACCTGTTTTCATACTTTTTACTGCTTCTCACAAAATAGTTGAGCAATGGATTATCAGAAAGGGTGAATTCAAAAAGAAGGCAAAAGTAGGCATAGTACAGTCGTTAATCGTGAATACATCAAAAAGCGGCATCGGACTGATACATCCAGGGGCGTTGATATTAGTCAGTATATCAACCTTTGGCCATTTGCTGCATGCTTTTATGCTAAGCTGGACCCTCACGAAAAAGAAGCACTCTTCCCACGGTTTAAAGAATGCATCCTGGTTAAGATTTTCAAGTATTAAAGAGGCAGCCTTCCGGCACAAGGATTTTCCTGTATACAGGGCACCACAAGCGTTTCTGGGAGCGTTCACCAAGAATTTACCCATGATTATTATCGCCAGTTTCTTTGGACCTGTTTATGCTGGTTTTTATGCGCTGGGGCAAAAAGTAATAAAACACCCGGCCGGAATTATTTCAGATTCGGTAGGGAAAGTGTTTTACCCCTGGATATCCAAAGCATTTAACGAGGGTAAGAATATAAAATTATTGTTAACGAAAGCAACCCTGGCGCTCGCAGGTATTGGAATTATTCCGTTTGGAGCAATAATTTTATTTGGTCCGTCGCTTTTCGGGTTCATCTTCGGCAATGAATGGGTCAACGCAGGTGAGTATTCAAGATGGTTGTCGGTTTGGATTTTTTTTGATTTTATCAGGGTTTCGGCGATACAGACAATTCCGGTCATCGGGATTCAGAGCTTTTTCCTTATTTATACAACAGTATCCACTGTAATAAGGGTTTCAGCTCTTTTCCTCGCGGCATTAATCATAAAGGATGCAGTATTAACAGTTGCTGTGTTCAGCATTGTAAGTGGTTTACTAAGTCTGTTGTTGCTGCTTGTAACTATTTCTAAATGTAATATAAAAGCCGTTTAATGTCAGTTTTTAAAAACCCGGTAAGATTTATTTTAAACCTGGCGGGTTATGAAGTTGTTAAAAAGGATATCATCCGGCCCCTGGATTTGAGAAATGTGTGTAACTCTCCCAGTGCAGTGGGCTATTATTCATATATCCAGCAAGCAATTATAGAGTCGAGCCCCGAACTTGGCCGGGGTAGACCAATATTTACATTTTCCAGGGAGGGAATAAATCCATTCGTTGTTGCAGCAAAAAGTTATCTGGTAAAGGGGACATTAGAAAGTATACGCGAAGTGTTAGATAATTATTATAATTTGGTACAACCAAAAAATGCATCAGAGATATTTAGTTTTTCTCTGAGAAAAGATTCTCCCCTGAATAAATTGCCTGCCTGGAGTATTGTCATGCCATGGGACAAACGTAATCATAAGGATCAGTTGAAACATGTTAAAAAGGTGGTGAATAAAGAGAATAAACAAGCTGGAGGCGCTACCGGCATCGAAGACGGCTGGGCATGGACC
>SL_3KL_010_SEDDRAFT_10001564_pt1 | contig 20879 bp, 16 predicted proteins | sample SodLakKL_010_SED_2_FD_10381 | JGI IMG/M metagenome (IMG submission 10381) | reverse complement strand
CGTTACCTTTATTCGTCCGGGCAGGATCAATCATACCGGTTTGGCCTTCTCAGTTATATGTCAGAGAAAAATCAATCGAGGAACTGGAACTTCTTGTGTATTGGTCGGAACAAAAGTGTACTTCAATTCTGTACGAAGACGAGGGCGACTCTACGGATCATACAAACCGGAATAAATACCGGCTCACCGAAATGATCCTCAACGACACTTCCCGAGGTACGATACATTTTAAAACGGTTCATAATGGATATGAATCACGCTACCGGAAGTTTAAAATTACCTCGACCGGATGCCCGGAAGATATCGATACTATCGCCCTCCACTTATCCGATTAAATATATTCTCATATCGGCAATATATTGATAATGATAACGATATTATCTATTTTTATACATATTCCTGAAACAAAAGGTACCAATTATCCTTTTTTGACAGGGTGTCACCTATGAAGACAACATACCATCTCCCTGCAGGTAAACACACATACCCTGTTTTGCAGATAGTTAACAATTTGCCGGCTTAAACTTCTCACACGAACCGATTGTATATTATCGGAAACAAATGAAGAAATTTTTACTCTTACCGTCTTTCCAACTATAACACTGATACGGAGGTATATATGTCACCTTTTATAGGAGAGGTTATCGGTACGATGATCCTTATAATCTTCGGCAGCGGCTCGGTTGCAAACGTCTTATTGAGCAAATCGAAAGCACAGAACTCAGGATGGATTGTAATCGCAACGGGCTGGGGTCTCGGCGTTGCGATGGCTATCTACGTTGCAGGACAATTCAGCGGTGCTCATATTAATCCGGCTGTTACGATCGGACTTGCAGCAGCGGGTGAATTCCCATGGGCAGACGTCCCTCTATATATCATAGGCCAGATGGTCGGTGCATTTATCGGTGCAGTTTTGGTATATCTACATTTTCTTCCACACTGGAAAGAAACAGAAAGTGCCGATTTTAAACTGGCCGTATTTTGTACCGGACCGCAAATCCGCAAACCGGCATCGAATTTATTAACCGAAATCATCGGTACGTTTATCCTCGTACTCGGTGTAATGGGTATCGTTGCAAACGGATATCCCGACGGATGGAATCCGCTCGTTGTTGGTTTCCTTGTATGGGCTATCGGTCTATCACTCGGCGGACCGACCGGCTATGCAATTAATCCCGCCCGTGATCTCGGTCCACGAATCGCACACGCACTTTTACCGATACCGGGTAAACGGGATTCAGATTGGGAATATTCCTGGGTACCCATCGTCGGACCGATCATCGGCGGTGTTTTAGGCGGATTGTTTTATGTATGGTCGCTTACGACCGGTGTGGTCGATGAGGGTCCGTACGGACTGCTGCAGTTGGTAACTATATCCTTATTTTAATTTTTTGTATTATTTCATTACTTGAATAAATATAACCCATACGAAATATTTTTTTTATGGAAATCTCCTATGAAAAAACTGATAAACAAACCTGAAGATGTTCTCCGTGAACAGCTCGAGGGTCTGGAAAAAGCACACGATGATTTATTACGAGTTCACTTCGAGCCAAATTATGTATACCGCAAAGATGCACCTAGTAAAAACAAAGTTGCCGTCATTTCAGGGGGCGGAAGCGGTCACGAACCGATGCACGGCGGTTTTGTCGGCATGGGAATGCTTGATGCTGCCTGTCCCGGGGAAATATTTACCTCGCCGACACCCGACCAGATGTTCGAAGCCGCAAAGAAAGTTCACGGTGGCTCCGGTATTCTGAATATTGTAAAAAACTATACCGGTGATGTTATGAACTTCGAGATGGTGGCCGATATGGCACGTGCTGAAGGAATGAAAGTTCAAAACATCATCATCGACGACGACGTGGCAGTAAAAGACAGTCTTTACACAGCCGGACGGCGCGGGGTAGGAACAACCGTCCTTGCCGAAAAGATCGTGGGCGCGGCAGCGGAAGCCGGTTACGAACTTGACAAGCTCGCAGACTTGTGCCGTAAAGTTAATTTGAACGGAAGAAGTATGGGTATGGCGTTAACACCCTGCATTACACCCGGCAGCGGAAAACCATCATTTGACCTTGCCGGGAACGAGATTGAAATCGGTATCGGTATACATGGAGAACCGGGAGTCCGTCGCACAAACATAAAACCGGCCGATGAGATCATTGAGGAAATGATGCTTGCTATAATGGAGAACATCGAATATACACGAATACTCCGAGAATGGAGCGACGATCAAAACGATTGGATAGACGTTGAACTAACCGATCCGCCATTTCAACCGGGTGATCGGGTAATTGTTTTCGTGAATAGTATGGGCGGCACCCCGATATCCGAGTTATACGGTGTGTATCGTAAAGTTGCAGAAATTTGTGATAAAGAAGGATTGAAGATAGCCCGTAATTTAATCGGTCCGTATATCACATCGATTGAAATGCAAGGATTTTCGATTACCCTGCTGAAAGCCGATGACGAAATGATCAAATTATGGGATGCACCGGTTAAAACTCCGGCGTTGAAGTGGGGAATATGAATATCGTACACAAAAGAATTGTAAGACAAACTTATTTTTGTCTTATTTAAAGTTTAAAGGAGGATTTTATGGCTAAATATGTAATGGCAGTAGATCAGGGAACAACAAGTACCCGGGCGATCATATTCGACCAGGGAGGGAATATTATCACCTCGGCACAAAAAGAACACGAACAGGTTTATCCGAAAGCCGGATGGGTTGAACACGATCCGATGGAAATCTGGAACACCACCCGTGAGGTACTTCGCGGAGCAATAGATAAAGCCGAGGTAAAAGAAAGCGACATTTCCGCTCTCGGCGTTACCAATCAGCGCGAAACAACGGTTGTATGGAATAAGAAAACCGGGAAACCGATTTATAATGCCATTGTCTGGCAGGATACCAGAACCGATAAGATATGCAATGACCTTACAAAAGAAGGCGGGCAAGACCGGTTCAGAGAGAAAACCGGTTTGCCGTTAGCGACATACTTCTCCGGTCCGAAAATAAAATGGATACTCGATAACGTCGAAGGTGCACGAAGCGCAGCAGAGCGAGGCGATGCCATCTTTGGTACCATGGATACCTGGGTAATATGGAACCTCACCGGCGGTGTCGACCGCGGCGCACATGTTACCGACGTCACCAACGCAAGCCGCACAATGTTGATGGATCTGAAAACTCTCGAATGGGATGATGAGATCCTCAAGATCATGGGGATACCGAAACAGATGCTTCCCGCAATCAAACCGTCAAGCGATCCGAATATCTGGGGATATACGTTACGTAAAATACCGGTATGTGGTGCGTTAGGTGATCAGCAGGGCGCTGTTGTCGGACAAACCTGTTTCTCGGTCGGTGAAGCAAAAAATACTTACGGAACCGGATGCTTTGTTCTTCTCAATACAGGTGAAGATATTGTCCAATCAAAAAGCGGACTGGTAACTACCGTAAATTATAAAATGGGGAACACACCTGCAGTTTATGCACTTGAAGGTTCGATTGCAATAACCGGCGCGCTTGTACAATGGTTACGTGATAATCTGGACTTCTTTGATTTCTCTCATCACATAGAAGATTATGCAAAAAAAGTTGAGGATAGCGGCGGCATTTATATAGTCCCGGCATTTTCCGGACTGTTTGCACCATACTGGCGGTCGGATGCACGCGGTGTAATTGTCGGTATGACACGATACATTAATAAGGGACACATTTGCCGTGCCGCCCTTGAATCGACTGCATTCCAGACAAAGGAAGTAGTAGATGCAATGGAAAAAGACTCCGGAGTAGAGCTGAAGAGTCTGAAAGCCGATGGAGGTATGGTAGTCAATGAAACGATCATGCAATTCCAGGCTGACATTTTGGGCGTACCAGTTATCCGGCCGGTTGTCTCCGAGACAACTGCACTCGGTTCTGCCTATGCGGCAGGGCTTGCAGTCGGTTACTGGGATACTATAGAAGATCTGCGTAAAAACTGGCAGATTGATAAAACATGGGAACCAGGGATGGATAGCAACCAGCGGGACAAGCTATACAAAGGATGGCTCAAAGCCGTCGAACGAACGTTCGACTGGATCGAGGATTAACTGCTTGAAAATGTAAATATATTCAAGTATATACTATATATATCCAATCTGACAGCATCCATCTATCACGGTAAAGCGTCAGGTGATTTGAAAACTGTAAACTGTCTACTGTACAATGCTTTCTCAAAATGACATCATTCGATGGATAAAAACCTCCGCGACGTTAATTGCAGAGAATAAAGATCATCTCACCGATCTGGATCGTGCGATCGGCGATGCAGATCACGGCAACAATATGGACCGCGGTTTTAAAAAAGTGCTTGCCCAACTGGATGGTGTGAAGGAAAAAGACATAGGATCGATTTTAAAATCCGTTGGTATGGCATTGATATCAAGTGTCGGAGGTGCCGCAGGTCCATTGTACGGTACATTCTTTATGCAGGCGGCAAATGCAGTCAATGCAAAACAGGAACTATCGGATACTGAAGTCGCAGATTTTTTACTGGCAGGTACACATGGTTTAATAAATCGTGGTAAAACAAAACCGGGGGATAAAACCATCGTCGACAGTTTACAGCCGGCAGTTATAACATTGAAAGAACACATTGATGCGGGTGAGGATATTATTGAGGCAATGCGGCAGGCAGTAATAAGGGCTGAACAAGGTGTACAGGAAACAATTCCGCTGGTTGCCAGGAAAGGAAGAGCAAGCTATCTTGGTGAACGCAGCGCCGGGCATCAGGATCCGGGTGCAACATCGGCTTATCTGATATTACAAGCGCTGCTCGAAGCAATTAAATCACATTGAACAGAAATTACTATGGTCGGAATCGTTATCGTAGCTCACAGTAACAAACTTGCCGAAGGCGTACGCGACCTTGCACAACAGATGGTGCAGGGTAAAGCAGCGATAGCCATTGCAGCGGGGACAGACGATCCGGCTAATCCGCTTGGTACCGATGCAAGTAAAATCTTTCAGGCAATTGATTCGGTTTATAGTGATGACGGTGTTGTCGTATTGATGGATCTCGGTAGCGCAATACTCAGCGCCGAAACCGCACTCGACTTTTTCCCCGACCATCAAAAAGAGAACATCTATTTATGTGAAGCTCCTCTTGTCGAAGGAGTATTATCTGCGGCAGTGCAGGCGACCGGCGGCGGCAATATAGAATCGGTCATTGAGGAGGCACGCAATGCACTCAATGCAAAAACATCACAACTTGGTATCGATACAACCCTGAAAGATGCAGAACAGGAAGTTCATGGTCCGGCCGATTCGACACAGGAGATAGTTCTGCCGGTTCGTAACAAATTGGGACTTCACGCACGCCCGGCAGCACAATTTGTCAGCACTGCAAGTAAATTCAAAGCTGAGATATTCGTGAAAAACCTCAGTAAAAATACCGATTTTGTTAATGCAAAAAGTATCAATCAAATCATTACCCTGGGGGTACGGCATGGTCACCAGATAATGATCGCAGCAGCAGGCAGCGATGCATCTGATGCCATACTCTCACTAAATAAACTCATTGACTCTAACTTCAATGAGGAAGAGAATGCATCAATTCTGACTCCGCTCAGTCAGAAAGACAAAGGAGTACGGGAATCAAAACAAAACAGGAATGTACTTGAAGGAATTCCCGTATCATCCGGCATTGCTATTGGTAACGCATTTATATACCGACCGGTTATACCCGATGTTCAGGAATATGGAATTACCGATATCGAAATTGAAATCACAAGATTCCGTAATGCACTCGATGAAGTAAAAAAGGATATCGAAACATTACAGCGCGAAACAAAAAAATCAATGGATGCATATGATGCATCTATCTTTGAATCGCATTTACTCTATTTGAATGACCCTGCCTTGGTTGATCACACCAGGGATATTATTACCGAGCAGTTGATAAACGCCGAAGCAGCCTGGGAAACCGCATTAAAGGAAATGATTAATTCATATAAATCTATCGGCGATCAAATAGTTCGCGATCGTGAGGTAGATCTTATTGATATCGGTTCACAGGTAATGAGCAAACTTACCGGCAAACCCCGCACTCATCCCGACCCCGATGAACCATCAATATTGATTGCACAGGAACTCAATCCCTCCGAAACAGCACAACTCAATCCTGAGAAAATACTCGCACTATGTGCAGAGAAAGGTAATAAAACTTCCCACAGTGCGATTGTCGCACGTTCATTTGGCATCCCCGCTGTCTTCGGCATCGGAGAAAGATTGCTGGAGATCGAAGAAACTACAACACTGATAGTTGACGGTAACGAAGGGATTGTTATCGTCGAACCCGACAATGATACACTAAAAACGTACCGGAAACATCAGGAAACCGATACAGCAGCAAAACAAAAAGCTGTTACGAGAACCCTTGATAAAGCAGTGAGTGTTGACGGAACGGTCGTCGGTATCATGGCAAATGTTTCCTATACTTCTGATATCAAATATGCACTGGAACATGGAGCTGAAGGGGTTGGACTCTTCCGGACAGAATTTCTGTATATGAATCGTACTACACTACCTTCGGAAGAGGACCAGTACAAAGTCTATAAAGAAGCGGCCGATTTGCTGGGCAATCGTCCGCTCACCATTCGCACGGTTGATATTGGAGGTGATAAACCTGTCCCATATCTGAATATTATAAAAGAGCCAAATCCATATCTCGGATGGCGCGGTTTACGGTATTGTCTTGATCAGATCGATGTGTTCAAGACTCAACTTCGTGCAATATTACGGGCAGCTTATGACCGGAATGTATTGCTTATGTTTCCTATGGTAACAACCGTCCGCGAAATGCGTGCCGCTTCTGCAATTATTAATGAAGTAAAACAAGAACTCTCACAGGATGGTTATACATTTAACGATACAATTAAAATCGGGGCAATGATCGAGACGCCATCTGCTGTTATGATGGCACACCGACTCATTAATGAAGTTGACTTCTTCAGTATCGGGTCAAATGATCTAACCCAATATGTGCTTGCCGCAGACAGAACGAACAGTAAGGTTGCAACTCTTGGCGATCCGTTCGATCCGGCTGTGTTAAAAATGATTCACGATACAATAGTGGTTGCCCATAATGCCGGTAAACGGATTGGCTTATGCGGCGAAATGGCAGGTGACCGTCTTGCGCTCCCCCTCCTTCTTGGATTCGGGCTCGATGAATTTAGTATGAGTCCCAAACTTATATCTGAATGGAAAGAAGCACTCAGGTCAATATCCGCAATAAAAGCAAAAGAGCTGGCAAGAGAAGCCCTGCAATGTATAGCTGCCGATGATGTAAAACATTTATGTTCAGAATTTTTAAAAGATATTTAATAGCAATAAATAAACAACAGCCACACATATCGATACAATTTGCGGGAGAATATTATGAAACGCCAAGAAATGATAGATCAATTACAAAGTCATAAAGGAAAATGGGATTTTATAATCATCGGTGGTGGCGCAACCGGTCTGGGCGCCGCCGTTGATGCTGCATCACGCGGCTATCGCCCGCTTTTGCTTGAACAAAGCGATTTTTCCAAAGGAACATCAAGCCGGAGCACCAAGCTTGTGCATGGAGGTGTGAGGTATCTTAAACAGGGTAACGTCAGTCTTGTACTTGAAGCACTTCGTGAACGGGGGCTTCTTGCACAAAATGCACCTCATCTCGTACATCATATGGAATTTATTGTGCCGGTCTATAATTGGTGGGAAGGTCCGTTCTATGGTATCGGTATGAAATTGTACGACCGTCTTGCAGGCAAACTCGGATTAAGCCCATCAAAAGTGATGACACTCGACGAGACATTAAAACAAATACCAACCGTTGAGCCGACCGGCTTACGGCGCGGTGTTTCGTATTTTGACGGACAATTCGATGATTCACGCCTTGCCATTAATCTTGCACAAACGGCAGTCGATCATGGTTGCATTGCGATCAATTATATGCCGGCAATATCCCTTATGAAAAAAGACGATCTTGTTATCGGGGTGGTAGCCAAGGATCTCGAAACCGGGGAAGAATATGAACTGGAGGGACGCGCAATTATCAATGCAACCGGAGTTTTTACCGATTCCATCCGTAAGATGGACGATCCGGCTACAAAAGAAATTGTTGCTGTAAGTCAGGGTGCACATATCGTACTCGATAAGGAATTCCAACCGGGTAAAAGTGCGGTGATGGTTCCCCGCACCGAAGACGGTCGTGTGTTATTTGCAGTACCCTGGCATAACCGGGTTGTCGTCGGCACAACCGATATACCGGTGGATGGACCCGACCTCGAACCCAAACCGATGGAAGAGGAGATTGAATTCCTTGTTTCCCATGCCGGTAAATATCTTACCCGAGGTCCGAAACGATCCGAAGTATTAAGTGCATTTGCCGGACTTCGCCCGCTGGTAAAAGGCAGTGACGAATCCTCAACGGCGACACTTTCCCGCGACCATACTATAATGATCTCACCCTCGGGATTGATTACAATTACCGGCGGTAAATGGACTACCTACCGCAAAATGGCCCAGGATGTTATCGATCAGGCAGAAGAAGTTGCAGCATTTGAAAGAAAGAAGTGCGAAACCGAAAAGCTCCAGATACATGGATGGACACATCAAACGGTCGACGATAAGTTCCTCGAAGTATACGGCTCTGATGCCCCGAAATTAATGGCGCTTATTAAAGAGGATAAAAGTCTTGATGAACCCCTCCATAGCGATCTTCCGTATAAAGCAGTTGAAGTTGTATGGGGCACGAGAAATGAAATGGCACGAACACTCGACGACATGCTTTCCCGTCGTATGCGCGCATTAATGTTAAACGCACGGGCAAGTGTTGAGATCGCACCCAGGGTTGCCAAAATGATGGCAAAGGAAATGAAAAAAGATGCTGCCTGGGAAAAGCAACAGGTGGAAGAATATACCGAACTGGCGAAACGATACATTCTTGAATAAAATCTTAAAGAAGTAGTCCACCTTTACGGTGGACTACTTCTTGTATATTACTAAAAATCTTCGTGCTGGAGTTCCTTCATCACAGCATCTACATCCACACCAGGTACTTTTGCAACGGCTGTCCCACTGTTCACATCCGCCCTGAAGAAATGACATAACTGTCTGTTGATGATGTCTTCCCGCTTCGGTCCGGGTACGTTCCTCCTTTGCCGAGAAAGCCAATGATGTGATTTCTCTGACATACGTTTCATCATTTTTTTCTATATGACCTGCACTTCGTGGCGCCTTCCATTGTGCAACAAGTCTCAATTGCTCTTTGGTCATAAGGTTAAAGAAGAATAACTCATCGAAAAAACAATTTCATCCTGTTAGATTTACGACAGAAAAATATCCGTAAAATCGGCAGCAGGGACCTGCTTCTTATTTTTAATCGTTCTTTTGCCATTGGAGTAGTTTGTTACCGCACAATCTTTATTAACCGTGCAGTCGCCGTTCTCGTCGGGAGAGTATCCGTTACATACGCGCAACACATCGGGAGATATTTCGTCAATGATAACAATTTTACCATCGCCGTATTTTAACCTGCCTAATTCGAATTTTCCGTCAATGACATGAAGGTCCTTCGACGCAAACTCCTGTGAAACAATTCCGGCTATGTTCTTCACAAGTTCGATGGTATGGTTAATCTCTTCTCGTCTCATCGCACCTGTTTCTTCCAGTGCTTCAAACGTAATGAGAATATCAACATCACCTTTTGTCCATGCTTCAACCAGCGTGTTGAGATTTTTACAGGGTTTTACAAAGGGATATCTTCTCCAGAAACTTCCGGTAGCATTATTTCTCCAGGTAAACTCAAGGTTCTCCAACGGGGCCGAGCCGGTAAAATCCGGCGATGCTACCGGCATGCTCAGCGGTTCTGCCGGCTCCACAACCATTTCATTCTCACTGATTGTATCGATGTAATGTGAGGGAATTCCCTTCTCCTGCAGCAGTTTAAAAAAATATGTGGCAAACCTGCAGGCAATAGCACCCTTGCCGGGTATCTCACCGACGACGGAATCGTATCCGGGGTCGAACACCGGCTTTCCGTCTTCCATGTAGCCGGTCGCCCTGTCCGTAAAAACAAGTTTATATTTATCCTTATGCGGTCCTTCCGTTATCTGAAAAACATCTTTCGACTTACCGCGGAATACAAGGTTTTTTTCTGACATTAGTTATTCTCCTTTAGTAAATTTCTTGTAAAATCTAATTATCTTTCACGCCACGGTGGTGCCGGGAACCTGGGTTCTCCCGTTGCTACTTCCTCCGGCCAGACAACGACTTTCTCACCGTCCTGCCATTGAATAAACAATCCGGTATTTGCAATTTGATACCCTCTTTCATCTACAGCATAATTGCTGAAGATAGTCTGTGTTTCAAGATTCAGCAATTCTTCCCTGAGCGCCTCGGAATCAAGTGTACCTGCCCGTCGTGCGGCTTTCATAAAAAGCTGACAGCTACCATAAGCACCCGCAGCATGAAAGCTTGGTTCTATGTTAAATTTCTGCTGGTAGGCTTCGACGAACTCATTGATACCGGGATTTGGCAGAACCGGCTCCCAGGCTGAAAGGCCGTATGCATATTCGGCTTTCTCTCCGAGGGCTTTCTGAAATTCTGTAACCGCTCCCGATGTCCCAAACATTTTGACATTGACATCGTGCTCTTTCATCTGTCTGACGACGGTAATGAAATCTCCAAGCGGTGAGGCAGCCATACCCAGCACCTCTACATTATGCTCCTTCACCTTCATCAGAAATTCGGAGAAATCTTCGGTGCCCGTTGGATAAGTTTCATGAAAAACAACTTCCATACCCTTCTCTTTGGCCAACTCCACAGCACCCGTACCTGCAGCTTTCGGAAACAGGGCATCTTGTTGTAAAATCGCAACTGTATTAAGTCCGTTTTCGTATGCTATCTCGATCAGTCCTGCCAGAAAGAGTTCTGCGGGCGGGAGTACCATGAAGAGATATTTTCTTCCCTGTTCCCAGATGGATGTAGTAGCAGCCAGCGGTGAGATGTGTACCATCCGGTGTTTTTCGGTAACCGGCGCTACCGCCTCGGTGTGTGTTGAGCCATACGGTCCCATAATTGCATCGACCTTATCCTCCGTAATCAGTTTCTCATAAAGTTCAATTGCGAGATCGGGATCCGACTTATCATCGTATATAATAAACTCTACCCTTCTACCGAGCAGACCGCCCTGTTTGTTTATATCGATCTCCCAGAGCCGGTACCCGTTCGCAGCTGCAACGCCCTGCGTTGACAGCGCTCCGGTTTTAGACATCGTTGCGCCGATGCGGATTGGCTCTTCGGCGTGGGTATGCTCTGTTATTGTGATAAAAAATGCAAATATGTAAGTAACGAGCGACAACAAGTATGGATTTGATTTCATTATAATACAGTAAGTTGTTGTTGTTGGGTATTTTTTAAAGAAGGTAAGGATAGGAAATATTGTATTTATGAATTATGCTTGATATTAACGTTTGATTTTATTGTGTATATTTGTTGAAATAACAAAAATACACTAACTACTCCGAATAATGTGATGCATACTCATCAAGCAGATTTCTGATTATCTTCTGATATTGACTGTCATGCTCTCGGGCTAATTTTTTAAAATATTCAACGCTCGACCTGCTTAAATTGAGTGTTACCTTCACAGTGTCTTCCTTATACACCAGTTCTTCCGGTTCAGGTAGAAAGTCCTTGACGACTTTAACTTTTCCTATTTTCTCATCGATGTATTTTGTTTTCTTTCTCATATATCTGTTTTCCTTACCTCCAGTATCCGGCTCCGATAATTCTGATTGTATTTTTTCTATAAGTAAAACGGACTGTAATTACATCTTCTCCAATTTTGCCAAAACAGTAGTATCGGTCCTCTTGTTCACTATGTTCCAGATCTTTCGCTATGATTCTTTTCTTATCGGAAAATGCATATTGGGCTTCCTCGAACGATATATTGTGTTTTTGTTGATTCTGATTATTCTTATTTTCATCCCATTCGAAAGTCGTTTTATCAACCAATATGTTCTCTCTTTATTTTACTATGGCAATATACAGACTATTATATGGCTTGTCAACCATATGTAATAATTTCGAATTTACTTGCGTCAAAAAGCCAATTGAAAAATATCTCAATTTCTTCGGTAACACTATACTTTCGGTTATAACCTTACTTCAAAAAACATATAAAGCACATCAGATCCCAATTCATCTTCAAATTCTATTAATTATCGTTATCCCCGTTCCTCTGAACTTATCCATACTCACCAGCTCATCCAGCGACTCCTCAAGAGATATCCTCTTTCCGATCAACTTTTCCGGATGCAGCTTCCCCGCCCGGATCATTTCCAGCATCGCCGGATACCTGTGCGCCTGCATGCCGTGGCTTCCGAGAACTTCAAGTTCATTTGCTATCACTTTATCCATCGGTACTGCAGGATGTTTATACTCACCCGTCATCAATCCAACCTGTATATGTTTACCCCGTTTTCGTAAATTCGCAATCGAGTTAAAACACGTAACGGGATTACCGAGTGCATCTACCGAAACGTGCGCGCCGCCGCGGGTAAGATCCATCACGTGTTCGATTACCCGGTCCGTCTTATCAGCATTGATGGCCGCCGCCGCGCCGACCGACCCGGCAAAGTCGAGCTTTTCATCGTTAATATCAACCGCAACGACCTGCGCGCCCAGAGCGTTTGCTATCATGATCGCCGACAAACCGACACCTCCGCATCCATGCACGGCAACCCATTGTCCGCCAGACACTTTTCCCTGATCCACTATAGCACGGAAGGATGTCGCAAAACGGCAGCCCAGACTTGCCGCTGCAACAAAGCCGATCTCTTCCGGCAGCTTCACCAGATTAACATCCGCGTAATGAATTGCAACATATTCTGCAAAAGCACCCCGGTGCGTGAATCCCGGCTGGAATTGCCGGTCGCATACCTGATGATTTCCCGACGCGCATTGAGGACAGTTGCCGCAGCCGCATACAAAAGGAAGCGTCACTCTCTGGTCAACTCTCCAATTTTTAACATCTTTACCCACCGCTTCTATGACCCCGGCAAGTTCATGTCCCGGAACATTAGGCAAACTTACATCAGAGTCATGCCCCATCCATCCATGCCAATCGCTTAAACATAGACCTGTTGCTTTTACTCGAATGACGACACCATCATCAGGCGGAACTGGATCGGGTACTTGCTGGATTGTTAATGGTTGTGCGAATTGTGTATAGACGGCTGCTTTCATAGGAGCATCTTTTTTATATGTTCAAAACTTATCTACCAAATTACAAATAAATCCTAAATTTAAAAAATTGGACAATTCCGGGATGGTGAATTTTAACTGAAAAACTCTTATACTAACGAATGCCGATTCAATCAATATACTATACATAACGCCTCATCTCCCTATGCACGACTCATCGAATGTAGCTTCTTGGGATATCTGGGTCGATACCGGCGGAACGTTTACCGACGTCATCGCCCGCGATCCGGAGGGAACAATGCACCGGTGTAAGGTACTGAGCAGCAGCGCACTGCGGGGAACAATCCGCAGAGCTATCGATACACAGAAATTCGAAGTAGAACAGAAATGGAATGCACCCCGGAATTTTATCAACGGATTCACGTTACATCTCTTCGGTCATACAACGTACGTCAGCAGGGTGAGATCGTTCGATCCGGAAACTTCCGTTATAACACTCGACGACCCACCTGAAAGAGTCATAGAACCGGGTATGTCGTTTGAAGTACGTTCATCCGAAGAGGCACCGATTCTTGGTGCACAGCTGGTAACCGGAACTCCACCGGATACACAACTCCCGCCGATGACGATGCGGCTCGGTACCACCCGCGGCACAAATGCCTTACTCGAGCATAAAGGTTCTCCGGTTGCGCTGTTCGTCACAAAAGGGTTCGGTGATCTGCTCCGTATCGGTACACAGCAGCGTCCCGATTTATTCGCCATCAATATCGAAAAGCCCTCACCGCAATACGAAACCGTTGTCGAAGTCGATGAACGTCTTGACCCGCACGGCAATGTACTCACACCGCTGGATACCGGCCAACTTGCCGGTGAGGTAAAACGGGTACTCGATTCGGGGATCACCTCGGCTGCTGTTGCGTTTCTTCACAGCTACCGGAACCCGGAACACGAACAAAAACTTTCAGACTACTTAAAACAAAAAGGATTTGCTCACGTATCCTGTTCATCCGAGCTTGCGCCGTTTATCAAGATCGTTCCCCGCACCTCAACTGCCGTCGTCAATGCCTACCTTGCGGCGGTTGTCGAGACATATTTTGAATCGATAAAAAAGTCGATGCAAAGAGGACGTCTGTACGTGATGACAAGCGCAGGAGGACTGGTTCAGGTATCATCGTATTATGCAAAAGATTGTCTTTTAAGCGGACCCGCGGGCGGGGTTGTGGGCGCNTCAGCGACCGGNATCGGGTCGGGTTACAAAAAAATCATTTCATTCGATATGGGAGGAACGAGTACCGACGTCGCGCGGTTCGACGGTGACTTCGAGTANATNTTCGAACATCGTGTCGGCGATGCGCATCTGGTTGCACCCGCTCTCGCCATCGAGACTGTTGCAGCGGGCGGCGGTTCGATCTGTGCATACGATGGTGTGTCAGGCAACGGCGGGACAGGCAAGCTGTCGGTGGGTCCCGGCAGTGCCGGAGCACATCCCGGACCCGCATGTTACGGCGCCGGAGGTCCGCTTACAATCACCGATGTGAACCTTCTCCTCGGACGTCTCGACCCTGCAAACTTCGGTATTCCCTTATCGGTTGAAGCCGCGCGGGATCAATTCAGAAAACTTCTGGATGAAATAGAAAAAAATTCCGGAACACGACCCGGCGAGACAGCCATACTTGAAGGTCTCATCGATATTGCAAACGAGAGAATGGCCGATGCAATTCGAAAAATATCCATCCGGAGAGGATACGATCCCCAGCATTATACGCTTGTCGCCTTCGGCGGTGCGGGTGGACAACACGCATGCGCAGTTGCAAAACACCTCGGTATGCAGACGGTTCTTTTTCCGGCAGATGCGGGATTGCTGAGTGCCTACGGACTCGGATGCGCAGCAATCGAACGGTTTGCGGAACGGCAGTATCTAAAACCGCTCGGAGAAATACTTCCTTCCATGCAAACAGAATGGGAAACACTCGAGCGTGAAGCAAAAGATCGTCTCCTGCAGGAAGGAGTACATGAGAGCGATATCGAAATTCGCCGGCGCTTGTTGAACCTGCGGTTTGCGGGTCAGGAATCAACTATACAAATTGAATGCAGCGACACTACCGATATTAACAATTCATTCAAATCACAGTATAAAAAATTGTTCGGTCACTGGATCGATAAAAAAGATATCGAGGTTGAATCGGCACGTGTTATTGCCTCGACCATACAGCAGAACGATCGAAAAAAACCCGCATCACCTGAACAATATCATCCGGAACCGGCTAGTATGCGAAAAGCTTTTTTGAACGGCAGTCATCGCAATATTCCTGTCTTCTACCGTTCAAAGTTACAACCGGGTGCTGTGATTGACGGTCCCGCACTGCTTCTCGACGCACACAGCACATCGGTCATTGAAAAAGGATGGCGGATGGAACTCGATGAAAATTTAAACGGTGTTGCCGGTTTGATCCGGATAAATGCTACCGTTCACACAAACACTCACCCCGAAGAAGTCATGCTCGAATTGTTTACCGCCCGGTTCTATTCAATTGCAGAGGAAATGGGTGAGATGCTGCGCCGTACCGCCCTCTCGGTAAACGTGAAAGAGCGGCTCGATTTTTCATGCGGACTTCTTGATGCGGACGGAGAGCTGGTGGTCAATGCACCGCATATTCCGGTACATCTCGGATCCCTCGGCATCTGTGTAAGACGTATCCGCGAAGCCCTTCCTATGGAACCGGGAGATGTGGTCGTTACAAATCATCCCGCACACGGCGGATCGCATCTGCCGGATATTACCGTGGTAACAACAGTTTATACAGACGATAAAAAACTTATCGGATATGTGGCAAGCCGGGCACATCACGGAGAACTCGGCGGGTCGGTGCCGGGCTCGATGCCTCCGCTTGCACGGCATCTATCGGAAGAAGGGGTGGTCATTCCGCCGATGTATCTTATAAAAAACGGAAAAGCCCGTTGGGATGTTATGCAAAAAATTCTATCCGACGCTCAGTATCCGACACGATCGTTGAACGATAACCTCGCCGATCTCAACGCAGCGATCGCGGCCAATGAACGTGGCGTCGCATCGTTGCAATCGCTTGTTCGCGAATCCGGATTGGAACGCGTTGTCTATTACATGAGTGAGCTCAAAAAATATGCAGAGTCACGTATGCGGAAAACGCTGCAGACTATACCTGACGGTATATACAAATCGGAGGAATTCCTTGATGACGGGACGCCGCTTCGTATGCGGATTACAATAACCAGTGATTCGGCTGTAATAGATTTTAACGGATCGGGTGCAATGCATCAAGGAAACTTAAACGCTACACCCGCAATTGTGAACAGTGTTGTCATCTATGTACTTCGCTTGCTCATCGACGAGGATCTGCCGCTCAACGAAGGGTTGATGCGTGCGGTTACGCTGCACATACCTGAAGGAATTTTAAATCCCAGATTTTCCGAAGATCCTTCGCGATGTCCCGCGGTTGTCGGAGGTAACGTCGAGACGAGTCAACGTCTTGTAGATACTCTGCTCAAACCTTTTAAGAAGGTTGCATGCAGCCAGGGTACGATGAACAATGTGGTGTTCGGCAACATTCAATTCGGGTATTATGAAACGATCTGCGGCGGATGCGGTGCGGGACCGGGCTTTCACGGTTCATCAGCTGTTCATCACCATATGACAAATACAAGAATTACCGATGCGGAATTAATTGAGCACAGGTATCCTGTCCGGCTGGAAACGTTTCGAATAAGAAAAAACTCGGGTGGAAAAGGAAAATGGAATGGCGGCGACGGTGTCGTCCGGATATTTCAATTCCTCAGCCCGCTGACATTATCGGTATTAACACAGCACCGAACGGTACACCCGTACGGAATGGAAGGGGGAGAAGACGGAGCCACGGGAAAACAGTATATCATACGGAAGGACGGCAATATTGAAAACCTGACATCGATCGACGGATGCAAGGTATATCCCGGCGACCGGTTCGTAATCGAAACACCGGGAGGAGGAGGTTGGGGAGAACCCGGTTAATGGATAATGGTGACTAGCTCGATGATCTTCCGTATTTTATTAGGTTGTTTTTAACGCAATATAATTTTTTGTGTTTTAGTGTTTTAGTGGTAAAATACGCCTTCGGTTTTTTAAAAATATTCTAAAATAAATCACGAAACTGCATTCAATGAAATCCCGCTTACTCAGCATACTCTTCTGGTCGGTGATAGCTGCGGCGTTTATCGGACCGGGAACGGTCACGACCGCCGCGTCTGCCGGTGCTGCATTCAGGTATGAACTGCTCTGGGCACTTGTTTTCTCGGTCATAGCCACGCTCGTCTTGCAGGAAGCGAGCGCACGCATCACTGTGGTCTCCGGTTACAACCTCGGCGAGGCGATCCGTTTACAATACAGAGATACACTTCGACTTAAATTCATTCCCTATTTCGTCTTTGTGTCAATTTTTATCGGCTGCGCCGCATATGAAGCGGGGAATATTCTCGGAGCGGTTTCCGGACTGACGCTCATGGTCAATGTGCCCCCGTATGTGTTGACACTTATGATCGGCACGGTCGCGGCATTATTATTGTGGAGCGGTTCGATAAAAACGGTCGTTCGGGTACTCGGAGGGGTTGTCGCAATAATGGGGATAAGCTTTCTGACTGCGGCCGTGATGCTCAGACCGCCGGTAGGAGATCTCCTGTCGGGTGGATTCGTACCGTCGTTTCCTGTGGGTTCGGGAATACTGATTCTCGCGCTGATCGGGACTACCGTCGTGCCGTACAATCTTTTTCTCGGTTCCGGTATAGCACGCGGACACACATTGAATGAGATGCGTTTCGGATTAACGATTGCCGTCCTCCTCGGCGGCATTATTTCAATGGCAGTACTCGTGGTCGGCAGCGCGATGGTGGGAGCATTCAGCTATGAAATCCTTGCAGATATTTTGTCTGAAAAACTTGGCAAAGGAACAGGGATACTTCTGGGTATCGGGCTTTTTGCAGCAGGACTCTCATCGGCGATGACTGCCCCGCTCGCGACGGCAATTACGGCGCGGAGTATATTCGGCCATACGGGAAATGTCTGGAACGAGAACTCACCCCGATACCGTGTCGTGTGGGGTGCGGTTCTTCTTACCGGCCTGGTGTTCGGAGTCTCCGGCGTCCAACCGATCCCGGTGATCATACTCGCGCAGGCATTGAACGGCATAGTGCTTCCGTTTGCGGCTGTGTTTCTCCTGATCGCGGTGAACGACCGGTTACTGATGGGTGCTGCCGGTATGAATAGCGGCATTAAGAATGTAGTGATGTGTGCGGTTGTGTTCACGGCAATTGTATTGGGAGTAACGAATATCTCACGTGCAATCGCACGTATAGCCGGTTTTGAAATTATGCAGGAAGGTGTTCTTCTTCTCGCTTCGTGTGTTGTATCGATAATATTAGCCATACCAATATGGAGAAGTATTGCGAAAAGAAGAGCGCGTTCATCACGTTAGAATATTTGAACATCACAGCGTTCGTATTTAATCTTCTTTTCTTTAAGCCGGAGGCAAAACGATTTTGGGCAACACCATTTTTTGTAATAATTATATTGTTTTGTATAACTCCAATTTTATCGGGCTGTCCGTGTTTGATTGAAATATGGCGGCAACATAGCCTGTTGGTTCACTCACTTCAAATCCCGTATCCTTCTGAACCGATATAAGCTCGGATTCATCTTTATCGAAAAGATACGCGCCGTTATACGCACCATCTGCACTTATTCGCATCCGCAGATTTTCAACCTGTTCCGTAGTCTGAGCGGTTACAATTCCCGTGCACAGAAATACAATGATTGCTACAAAAAGGATGGCTCTCATGGTATATCCTTTCTTTAAATGGAACGATGCCGACTATCGTTTGACTATGAACATACCGGATGTGATGTACAGGAAATTATGAATACGCCATGTTAAAGTCAATATAACGAATACACAACGGTTTCGTCGTTTCGTGAATAGAATGGGCACTTATAGACTCCCTCTCAGAACGATTTGCAATCCTGAATCCTTTTCTAAATACGTGCATCCAATATAGCGAAAAAGGATATTACTATATAATCATATAATAATTATAAGGAGACGCTATGAACACTAAAACACTCGCAATCGGAATCGGGGGCTTTATTGCCGGATTGGCGCTGATGGCTATTCTCGGGTTTTACAGCTTGCCGGGTATGATGATGCTGGAAGACGAAAGCAAGTACGGATTCGATGAAACGGTAGAAGTTTTTAAAACGAAGGTAGACGAAGCCGGCTGGAGTGTGCTCCAGGTTCACGATATGAAATCCATTCTCGAGCGGCACGGACACGATGTGCAGAACGTGCAAATATTCGAACTCTGCTCGTCACAATACTCCGCCGAGATACTCAAACTCGACGATGAGCGTATCGTATCTCCGCTTATGCCCTGCCGCATTGCTATTTACGAAAAGAGCAACGGCAAGACCTACATCACCAGAATGGATTCGAAACTGATGGCGCGTCCGTTCGGCGGCGTGATCAATGAAGTAATGCAAAAAGCTGCAGTTGAAACAGAGGAAATTATAGCACAGATTCTGCGTTAAACCGGGTATGCCAGATTGATATCGAAAACCGGAGAGGTCATCGTTTATCGGTCTCCACTCCGGTTCTTCTCTAAGGAAACTACAAAATATTTTATCCGTTATGATTACCACAAAACGACAACAGTTCTATTTACTTTTATTGCTCCTATTACCGGTCGGCGTTTTTGCTCAGGAACAAGATGCGACACCGGATTTCCGGTTTATGGGTTTCTTGCAACATCACGTTTCGAACGGGATCAATACCGACGATCCCTGGGGTTTCAACGTTCGTCGTGTTCGATTCGGGGTGCACGGGAATGTTCACGAAAAAATTAACTTCGTCGTTGTCGCCGGCGCCCTTGAACCACCAAATAGAACGCCGCAACCGGTAAACGCATTTATTGACGTTAGGTTCAGTCCCGCATTCAAACTGCGGGCAGGTCAATTTTTCGTGCCGTTCGGCCTTGAAGGACAGGAGTCGATTACCCGTAACCCGGCCATCGAGCGGTCGTTGGTTGTACGCCGCTTGAATACCCACCGCATGTTTCGCGATATAGGTGTTCAACTCAGCGGCAGCCATGGTATTTTTGGATATCAACTCGCTTTGCTCAATGGTCAAGGTGCCAACGCAACGGAAAGCAGCGATCGCAAGAATGTTGCCGGCCGTGTATCGCTTTCTCCGCGAAATAATTTTGAGATCGGTGTGTCCGGACAAACAGGAAGCTATGTTCCCGAATCTACAGCCGGTAATTATTTCGACCGGAACCGGTTCGGTGTCGATATCAATTACAGGTTAACCGGTCTTCAATTGCGCAGTGAATTCATATACAGAAGAGATGAACTCCCGTTAAACCGGGAGCAAAATTGGTCGGGCGGATATCTCCTCGGCGATGTCAGGATACACCCCGATCTCAGTATCACCGGACGATTCGAGTACCTGGAAACCGATATTGAATCGGCCGTACATACAATGAATTCATATATGCTCGGAGCGAACTATATTTTGTATGATAACATTCGCGTATCTGCAAATTATGAATTGCGCTACGACGATCTCACTCCGGATGCACG
>SL_3KL_010_SEDDRAFT_10001563_pt1 | contig 20884 bp, 18 predicted proteins | sample SodLakKL_010_SED_2_FD_10381 | JGI IMG/M metagenome (IMG submission 10381) | reverse complement strand
AGTACATTGCCGATGTGCACCATATGACTCAATTCCTGAAAAAAAAGTTTTGCAGGGAAAAAATCTACCTGCTTGGACACTCCTGGGGCTCACAACTGGGCATGTTAGCAACTAAAAGATACCCGGATGATTACCTGGCATATATAGGTACCGGGCAAGTGGTTCACCATTACAAAGCCCATCGGAAAGCCTTCAGGGAATTAAAGACTCGCATTAAAAAAGAAAACCATACAAAGGACCTGGAAAAGCTGGAGGCTCTTCAGCCCCCTCCTTATATCAATCATTCTGATTATATCTCCTTTATAAAATTGCTGGACCGCTACCAAATGAATATGAATATAAACATGGGAAAAATGGCGAGGGTGGCTCTGTTTTCAGAAGCTTATAGCCCCGGCGATTTGATCCGGTGGCTGCGTGGTGCCAGCCGGGGCAGTGGCCCCATGTGGGATGAATCGCAAGGATGGGACATACTAAAACGGACACCCAACATCGAAATACCCTGTTACTTTATTAGTGGTGAAAATGACTTTAATACTCCGGCAATATTGGTAGAGCAAATGTTACAACAACCCCAAGCTCCCGCTCACCACAAACATTTTATCATTCCTGGAGCAGGTCATGCTCCTTTCCTCAGTAAACCTGAAAAATTTGCCAGCATCATGAAAGAAATCATCTTTTTGGAGCAAAAGGGCTATGCTGATAAAAAGGGGAAAAAGCATCAATGCGTTTTATCAGTTAACAAATAAATCTTATGGATATTTTGCTGTACCCACCACCTTTCTGTATATCAACATTATGGCATTTACATGTATGTTCGGAATATTTTCAACGATACTATCCACAAAAGTTTGCAAATCGAAGCTCCAACCCAACAGTCCTCATCAATCGGCAGCCACTACTTTGAAGCACAACCTCATTCTTAACACAACACAGATTTAAAAAAGGCTTTTAATGCTGGCCAACAGCAGAGTTCCTGCCTCGCAGCAAAGAATCGCGCAGCACAATCACCAGCTTTACCAGCAAAAACTGGAGAGTCAGGAAAAAGATGATGGCGGCACCCGAAGGGATGTTGAACACATAAGAGGAAAACAGCCCCAGCACCGAACCGGTAATACCCCAAAGTGCAGCAAAGGGAATAATCCGGGCAAAACTCCGGGTAAATAACATGGCGGTAATTTGCGGAATGGTAAATAAGCTCAAAACCAAAATGATGCCAACCGACCGTATACTCACCACAATAGCAAGGGCGATGATGGTGGCCATCAGGTAACGGAAAAACAAAACGGGCACGCCCATAATTTTGGAAAACTCAGGATCGAATGCCGTCTGAACCACCGGTCGGAAATAAATCACAAAAACTAAAGCCACAACAATAGCAAAACCCAACATAATATAAAGTTCTGATCTGCCCACCGAGAGAATGTTTCCAAACAAAAAGCTTAGCAAGTTAGGGGTATAGCCCGGGGTCATAAAAACAAAGATTATTCCCAGCGCCATTCCCAGCGACCACAAAATAGCAATAGCGCTGTCTTCACGTACTTTGCCTTTTTGCGACATCCACTCAATACCCGTAGCCGAAAGCACAGCAAATACCGCAGCTCCCAGCAAGGGGCTCATTCCTAAAAAATAGGCCATCCCAATTCCACCAAAAGATGCATGAGTAACCCCCCCTGTTATGAAAACAATTTTTCGGGAAACAATATATGTACCAACCATGGCTGATAAAATACTTGTCAGAAAAGCTGCTGCCAGCGCGTTTCTAAAAAAAGAATACTCCAGGATAGAGAAAAATTCACTCATTACTAATGATCTTTTAATACACGATGAGGAACCGGTCCGTGGGCAATAATATCTACAGGACAATTATACACTTTGAGAATATCTTCGGTAAGCTGATTGGAAGGATGGTAGTGAAGATTACCATTGACACAGGCAATGGTTTTTACCATGGGAGAAATAGTTCCGATATCATGAGAAATTAACAAAATGGCCATCTCCTTTTTCAACTCCTGCAGCCAGCGATACAAATCCTGTTCAAAAACCTTGTCCACAAAGGTGTTGGGTTCGTCCAGGATAAGCAGGTCGGGCCGGCTTATCAGCGCCCGGCATAGCATGGCTTTTTGCACCTGCCCCCCGGATAATTCTCCAATGGGTCGTGATGCCAGGTGTGTGAGCCGGGCTTGTTCGAGCATGTCAGAAAGTTGTGCTTTTTGCTTTTTACCCAGACTGGGCCAAAAGGGGTGCTGCGTTTTAAGCCCCGAAGCAACAAGCTCTCGCACCGTGATAGGAAAGCTCTTGTCAATCTGCGATATCTGAGGCAGGTAACCCATCTGGGGCTTTTGACCCGGGAAGGATACTTTGCCGCTGAAAACAGGCAAAACTCCAAGGATGACCTTTACCAGGGTGGTTTTGCCTCCGCCATTGGGTCCGATCACCCCGACAAAATCATCCGTAAAAACCTCCAAATCCACATTTTTCAACACAGGTTCCGAATGGTAACCCGTGGTGACATTCTCCAGTTTTACGAGTGGCTTCATAAAAAATTCATTGGGTTAATCCACGGTTGTTTACCTTTTAACCTTAAAGGCAAAAGCCGCACTATGTGTAAAAAATATTCTTTTCTTTGTCCATGCCATGCAAATGTATACAGTACGTTATTGCAAATGTTTCTCAAATACCTCCATCAACTCCTGCATACTATCCAACCAGTTGTATGCCAGAGGATTGATTTGAACAACCTCAGCGCCGGTTTCATTGGCCACCAAATCTGCATTGCGTATATCATATTCTTCCTGGATGAAAATGACCGGTATATTTTCTGCGCGGGCTTCCATTATCAGATGGCGAAGCTGTGAAGCAGAGGGTTCCTTGCCTTCATGCTCTATGGATACCTGATCCATGCCATAATCACGGGCCAAATAAGTCAGGGCAGGATGAAAAATCATAAACCTCTTTTGGGAAAGTCCATCCACCACTTCTTCCATTTCATAATCAAGCACCTGTAAATCAGTCAGAAGCACAGGGTAGTTTTCGTTGATAACGCTTATAAGCTCTGGAAAAGTAGTTTCCAATGCATTTTTCATTCTGGGCAGAATTTCCAGGATTACCTTTGGCGACATCCAAATATGTGGGTCGATACCCCCCTCATGCACATGATCTCCATGATCGATTTCCGCTCCACGAATGAGCTCTATCTCTTCCGAAAGATTCACCAACTCCATGTCGGGGTTTAACTCATGAAGCCGGTTAATAAAGGTTTGCTCATACCCCAGGTGGCCCACCTGGAAATAGATTTCTGAATCTGAGAGTTTTTGCATCTGCTGCGCCGTAGGCGAATAAGTGCCATGGCTCATGCCGGGGGGCACCATCACGTTCACATCCAGGGATTCGCCTGTCAAACGGTCCACAAAATACTGCAACGGGGCGATGCTTACCGATACCATGGGTTCGTCACGCCTGTTTTGTTCACACCCGAAAAAAAATCCTGCAACCACAAGGGTTGCTATCACCAACATCATACGCTTTTTCATCATTCGTATATTTAAGTTAACTATCAGATAATTCAATTTCCCGACTAACCATTTATTTTATTACATCTACCAGCGATGCATCTTCCAATATATAAATGAGATGATCCATGTCATCACGGTTAAGTTTCAGGGTACCCCTTACCTCGATAAAATCATCGGTACTGAGTCGTCTGAAACGGATATTGTGGGTAACAATACTACGCAACTCCACCACAGTCTCTATTCCCGCTCCCGAGCAGAAAAAACACATCTGCATGGGCACATGCGAAAGCACAAACGTGTCGCCTGTAACATCGGCTGGCAGAAAAAATCCCCGAAGAGTCATTTCTTTACCTTCCATTTTTTCCACCTCACTGCCAAAGCGGGGCACGTGCACAAAACCGTTATACTCCAAACTAAACCGATAACGCATCCGCACATCATTCATCAAAACCTTCCACTCCTCATTGCTGTAATGATTTTCAAGATCAGCAGGGGGTGTGAGAGTCAACAGTAAAAAAACTGCAATAATGGTTTTAAGCATGAGCATACTGTTTTAATGCAAAATGAACATCAGTTTTATAAGCCCTAACAGCTGGAATAACAGAGGCTAAAAGCCCCGTAAAAAAAGCATATACCAGCAGCATAATCTCCTGCCATTGTATAGCAATGAGGCCCATGCCTGGCATAAAATAAAGGGAAGGTAACAACAACCATACACCCCTTGATAATAAGATTCCCAGCAACCATCCTGCAATGGCCAGCATAGCTCCCTGACCTGTAAGGAGGAAAAATACTTTCAGTCGTCCGGCACCCAATACCCGTAGTAAGGCGATTTCATGCATCCCCTGTCGCAGGGTATTCCACAAATGCACAAAAATATTCATCCCTGAAATCACTATAATAATCCAGGCCAGCCAACGGAGCACCTCGATACCAAATGACAGCAGCGAAAACAAACGATTCATCTCAAGGGCTGGTGATGCAGCCTGCATATGGGTGGTTTCGTTAATCATGCGCGGAATCTGTATATTGGCAGCAGCACTTCGATAAACCAGCAACAGGGCTGTAATTTCGCGGTCGTCCTCCACCTCCCGGCGTCCCTCCTCCATAAATGCCTGGTAGGCTTCCATCTGCTCCCGGCTAATGTCTTTTCCATCACGCACTTTTTCATGAATCTTTACCAGTGGGTCGTCACCCGGCAATGCAGAAATCCGCTGTTCAATATTTTCTTCAAACGATGATTCATCCAATGGCAATGCACCTGCCTGCTCATAAGCAGCATGCGCATCGGTATTTGCATTGTGCATATGATGCTCATCATGGGTGTGCGTGCTACTCTCCCTGTTATGATTCTCATGGGCGCCACCATATCCCCGGTTCTTCTCATGACTATGCTGAACCTCTTTTTCAGGATAATGTTCACGGTGATCGTGTTCTTCATGAACTTTCCATACCGACTCCACGGGTGTAAGAATCAGGTTGTCCACCACCCCGGCTCCAGGCTGAAGAATTCCTGTAACGGTATAAATATGGTCATCGTGGGCATGTCCCACATCCTGGAAACCATGGACACCGTAAAAAGTATCCCCCACATTCAGGCCCGTCCTGCGGGCTACATTATAACCCAGGACAGCCTGCATTGCATGCTCATACCACTCACCCTCTTCCACCGAGGCTTCATAAAGGCGGGGATAATCAACAGGTGCACCCACAATCCTGAACCCTTTGTAGCTATCACCCAGGGCCAGCGGAACAGATTTTTTCACCAGCGGATGCTCTGCAATACGTTGGGCCTGTTGCATAGAAATGTTCCCGGTAGGATAGTCGGCATGAAGCACCGATGAGAGAATCAGCTGAAGCGGACTCCCTTTAGCGCCGACTACAAGATCAATCCCGGCCAGGTTTCTCTCTATACTTTGTTGAACCTGCCTGTCAGCCAATACTATCAACGAGATAATACTCACACCTATTCCGAATAACAAAACACTTAAGATGCTGCTACCTGGTCGGGAGACCAGTCTTTTATATGCCAGGGTCAGTACATACATCAATTTTCGGGGTTTTTTAGATGATAAATAGTACTAAAATGTTTTGTAAGCCGCTGATCGTGTGTGGCAACTATCCAGCTAACAGGCTTGGGAGTAAGGGGTTGCCGGATCAGATCCATAAATCGTCTGCAGTTATTATCATCCAGGCTGGAGGTAGGTTCGTCTGCCAGGATATATGCAGGCCGGTTGGCCAAAGCCCTTGCAATGGAAAACCTTTGCTGTTCCCCATCACTTAATCTATGAGGCTTTTCACCCTTTAAATGATAAATTTCCAATCCCTGCATAAGATCTGACAAATAGGATGAATCAGGTTGCAGCCCGGCAAGCTTTTGAGCTGCCAACAGGTTTTCAATAACGGTCAACCCATGAATAAACAAATGTTTCTGAAAAACCATCCCTATCTCCTTTCCCCTGATATTATCTCTCTGCGAGGCAGTTAATGATGAATACAGGGTGTCTTTCAGCCAAATGCTCCCCGACACTGGTTGCAAAANACCCGCCAGTAAGTGAAGCAAAGTGGTTTTGCCACTTCCCGAATCACCCATGATGAGCATGCTTTCGCCCTCACCACAATTTAAGTCTGGGAAAGCAAGTCCTTTGCCCCCGGGATATTCATATTTTAGCTGATTAGCAGTTAACATACTTTTCTGTGTATTCTTTGCAATATTTGTAAAAAAATCAGCAGGCAGGCAGCCATTCACCTAAGTGTTGCAGGTTTTACAAAGCCCTTCTATCAGTAAATCAAAGTTTTTGGCCAAAAAGCCCGATGGTAGCTCAGGCATTTGGATTTTGGGCTCAGGGATGCAAAAAACATTGTTGCATCCACTGCAATGGAAATGGATATGATCATGATTAATCCGTCGCTGTTTGAGCGGTGTAAGTGCATATCGAACCTCACCTCCTTCCAGTGTAATACTGTGGATGACATCCTGGCTCGAAAAACTTTTCAGTGTTCGGTATATGGTAGTACGATCAAAAGAATTGCCCAGTTTTTCTTTGATCAGCTGTTCAGAAACAGCAGAATTAGCCTCCTGCAGAACCTTGATCATTTCCATCCGGCATGGAGTGCGTGACAAATTGTGTGCCTCCAGTATGGCAAATACTTCTTTCATAATTCATAAGTCAAACAATACAAATGCAACAATGTTGCAAAATTACGGAGATTTTTTCAGAAATACAGCAAAAACAAAGACCTAACAACACAACCCCTTGCTAAATAGCGATTGCTTACCCATATTCAGTTCGACATATCTCCATATTTTTATTCTAATATTTACTCTTCTTTGTAAAATGGTTTATTATCTCTATTTTTGGCACATGTAATGGGGTACTTCATATCCTATTGCTTTTTCAATGCAGTAATTAAGGGCAAATTTTCAGCCAATGGGCATCATATTAGGTTTAACCATCATCTTTTGCTGGGCCTTGCACCTGGCATATATGCTTACATTTGTGGATTTTGTAGCCGATAATCCCTGGATGTACCTTCACATCCTTTTGCAGGCCTATCTCTATACCGGGCTTTTTATTACCGGGCACGATGCCATGCATGGAGGAGTAAGCAAAAACAAATCCGTCAATAAAGCCATTGGCACGGCAGCTATATTCTTGTTTGCCGGCATGTCCTACAAAAGGCTTCGAAAAAACCACGGACTGCATCACCAGTTTCCGGCCTCGGAGGGGGATCCGGATTTTTACACAAAATCCCAAAACTTTTGGCGATGGTGGCTTATTTTTATGTGGCGTTATCTCACCATCTGGCAAATCATCATCATGGCAGTGGCCTACAATATTTTTATTCACCTGCTGGGACTCCATGATGCCAAAGTTATCATATACTGGGCTTTACCTGCCATTATGGGGACATTACAGCTGTTCTATTTTGGGGTGTACCAGCCCCATCGTGAACCACACCTGGAACACATGATGCCCCATAAAGCAAGAACCCTCAGGAAAAACCACCTTTGGGCTATGTTAAGCTGCTATTTTTTCGGATATCACTATGAACACCATGAGAATCAACACATTCCATGGTGGAAATTATACGCTACCAAATAAACTAATAAAAAATATGGAAGCACTTAAAATTCTTATTGAAGATGCATGGGAAGACCGTTCCCTGTTGAAGAAAACCCGCTACCTTGAAGCCATAGAAAGCACTATAGATTATCTTGACAGGGGCAAGATAAGGGTTGCAGAGAAAACAGAGGATAAATGGGTCGTAAACGAATGGGTTAAAAAAGCCGTTGTGCTCTATTTCCCCACCCGCCAAATGGAAACCATTGAAGCAGGGCCTTTTGAATTTCACGATAAAATTCCCTTGAAACGCAATTATGCCAGGATGGGAGTGCGGGTCGTTCCCCATGCCATTGCCCGACATGGGAGCTTCCTGGCCAAAGATATTGTGATGATGCCTTCCTATGTCAACATCGGCGCTTATGTAGACAGCGGCACCATGATTGACACCTGGGCCACGGTAGGAAGTTGTGCTCAAATTGGAAAAAATGTTCACCTCAGCGGTGGTGTAGGCATAGGTGGCGTCCTGGAACCCCTTCAGGCGGCACCTGTGATTATCGAAGACGGCTGCTTCATTGGCTCTCGATGCATTGTGGTGGAAGGCGTGCACATCGAAAAAGAAGCGGTGCTTGGAGCCAATGTGGTAATAACCGGCTCCACTAAAATCATTGATGTCAGCGGCCCCGAACCAGTAAATTACACGGGTTATGTTCCGGAAAGATCGGTAGTGATCCCCGGAACCATTCCCAAAAGCTACCCCGCCGGAACTTACCAGGTACCCTGTGCGTTAATCATTGGACAACGAAAGGAAAGCACAGACAGGAAAACCAGCCTCAACGAGGCTCTCAGAGAATACAACGTGGCTGTTTAGGCTCTGGCAACACCTTCGGCAAGAAATTTGTATTGGTATAAACTGGATTTCGCGCATCACCTGATTATTTTATCCGTGTAATTTGCCGAAACACCTGATGTTATTTTTATGATTACAAAACATGGATAGAATTTTGAGGTTAGCATCAATAATCCTTACATTTGCTTTTGCCCTGCAATCAGTTCAGGCAATTAAAAAAACCACATTGGATTAATTAAATAGCTTATTCATGATGGATCACGATTTAGAAAAAGCCCTTGAAGTGCTCCAAAAAGGAGGCACCATCCTCTATCCCACCGATACCATTTGGGGAATTGGATGCGATGCTACCAACTCGCGTGCGGTGGATAAAATTTACCGCATTAAATTCAGAAAGCCACAAAAATCGCTGATTTTGCTGGCCAGCAGTGTGGAAATGATAGAACGCTATGTAAATCACATGCCTGAGGTAGCCCTGGAGTTGGTGAACTCTTTCAAAGACCCCCTGACCATCATTTATGAAAACGCACGCAATCTGCCCAAAAACCTGGTCCCTGATGATAACACCATCGCCATCAGAATCCCCCAAAACGATTTCTGCAAAAAACTGGTAAGCATGTTTGGAAAACCCATTACATCTACCTCGGCTAACATCAGTGGTGACCCGGCACCCCTCACTTTTAGTAAAATTAATCCCAGGATTAAAGAGGCAGTGGATTATATTTGCTCAACCAATCAGGATATTATCAATATCCCCAAACCTTCCACCATTATCAAACTCAGTAAGGACGGCCAGATACAAATCATCAGAAGCTAAAAAACCCTATTACAAAGGATCCCAAAAAAGTTGTTAACACAACTTCTCCAATATTTCCATTACGGCGATATTGTTTATCTTTGTGTGCGAAGTTTGATATAATATTTGCATGACAGCGCATATCTTCTTCTGCTTTTTAAAATTGGTTTGGACAATCTGATTCTGTTTTTACGTAAAAAATAACCAAAACCTCACAGGGCATTGCCCTGGGTTTTGAAATTGCTGTGCTGTTTCAAAAATTAGTTTGGGCACAAGCAATCTTATGTATTTATTTTTTTAAAATAATCACCAATAAAAGAATATACCGATGAACTACCACTCAACAGAACCTCTGACGGCCAAAAGACGCCGTGATGTAATTCGCTACATCAACATGAAACTGGCCTCCATGGGGCAACCCATTTTTGAAGGTCAGCTGCATCACCAAAAAGACGGCATGACCGAGCAGGAGTTTGTGAATTTGGCTGAAAGCCTGCTCAACAACTACAGGGAGAAAATGCGTTTATTGTCCAAAGATGTTATTAACCCCGTTGACAAGCGTATACAGAACTTTATCAATAGCTACCTGAGTGATGTTGAGTTTGAAAAACCGTTGCGCATCCCCTTTGACTCCTTTGTGCTTGACAAACCCGGTTTGGGGCGTGAAGTATCTCTCCCACCCGACAAAAACAGCTACAGTACCCCCTACTTTGAATCCTATCGCATACGCCAGGGTATATTACACAACCCTGTACACGACCGACGAACCACCAAAGGATCTTTTCATATTGTGAAGGGTGGCTTGCCCATCCCACTGGATAAAAAAGCGGTGCCCAAGATAACTTTTGCCCATTTGCTGCATGCTGCCCTTAACCCGCCCGAAGACTCAAAAATTCTTCCCTTTACCGCTTCCCAGGAAAAAAAGGCTAAACTTTTTACTTCACTACTGCTAAGACCCGCAGTAAGCCCCGAAATTCCGGGGATTGCTCCTAAAAAATCCATGGAAGTGCGGTTTTTTGCACCGGGTGCCTTTGTCAGTAACCTGGACTTTGTAGAAAGTATTTTTGGCAATGCCGGAGACCCCTACCTTTTTAAAAATGACGCAGGTCTGGATCCCGAGCACTGGACCGGGCACACTGGCTGCATCATACTTGCCCCACACCTCACGCAATTGCGTAAAAAAGATTTGGGCTTGCCTCACTGGGAAGATGCCAGTGAACGCATGAGAGAAGATAGCATGTGCTGGAAAAAGGAAGACGAACTTTATAACGACGGAACAGCCTTTAAATTAACCTGCCGCGACGATAGCGGTGTGGTGATAACACTCATTGCTGATAACTATTTCGGTTACAGCAAAAAGGAAATCAAAACCCAGTTGTCTTATTCAGCCAACTTAAGCGGCAACTGTGAGGAAGAACATGCCGGTGGTACCCTGGCCTTTTCACGCAGGAACATGGGGAGTTATTTCTCCGGGTCCCAGCTTCAAAAGCGTTTTCCCGATGCATACACCTTTGAGGATATTAAAAAGCATTATGCACCCATGATGGAGTTGCATGAGGATAACTACGGTGTAGACAAAAAGCACCCCGAAGTGGTTTATATCCCCGAAGATGCAGAGGTAGACCTTTACAAAAGTCACATCAGCTGGAAATATAAAGGAAAAGAGAGGCAAATAAAACTGCTTAGAAATCACTACTATGTCCTCCCCTGCGGTTTTAAGGTGCATATGGAAAAGCACCCCTTTGCCCCCGAGTGGCGCCTGGTAGTCACCCAGGCCGAAGGTAGTTTCCTGCATAAGCCAAGTACTGTATCCGGGGGAGGTAAATCTGAAATTTCCAAATCCCTGCTCAATGCTATTATATACGGCACTTTCTTCATTGACGATATTGAGAAAGACTTTGCCAAAGCACAGGAAGTATTTGATTATGACTACAGTAAAATCTGGAACGACCCTGAATTCAACGGCAAAGATCACCGTAAACTGATGGATCCTCAACGAACCCTGGGCTCTGTAATCAAGCTGCTGACACCTTACCGTGGTTATACTGTTTCATACAACCGTTTCCTGAAAAATATCCCGGACCACGTGAAGGCGCTTATCTTCCTTATCAAGCGCATCAGCCTAACATCAGGCAACACCAAGAAAGACTGGCGCAATTATTTCACGGTGGATAAAGTCAATGGACGAAAAGGCCATGCCCTGATGTTTGACAACCGCAAAATCAGCACCTCTTACCTAAGAGTTGGTTTTGGAGAAAATGATTCCTGGAATGTATACTCCCTGCGTCCTGATTTTATAGCTGCTGCTAAAGTACAGATGGAGGATGATATCTCTGCAACCCTTACACTTCCTGCCAGTCAGCTTGAATACCTGCGCCCGGGGAATACCCGCAAGAGTTTAAAGTTTGTACAAAACTGTGAATATCTGTTTTTCCAAAGACCTGACGAGGCCATTAATAAAGGATACGACAAACAGGCCGAGCTGGATCTTGCCCAGATGAACAACTTTACAACCAACTACCAACCTCTTACCACCAGAGATGGAAAAGAGATTATTGAGGAAGCCATTGAGTTTGATAAATACACACCCCCCATCAAAGAGCTTATCAAACAGGGAGCAGAAGATGAAAGTGACTTGTACTTTATTTCCCCCTCCCACCCCAGGAAACTTGAGGATGGCAGTATTTCTCAAAACCCAAGGTATCTGCAGTCAAGACCTGAGTTTAACAACCCTGCTGATGGTTACCTTGCTCACGTGGGCATCCGTTTTGCACGTAAAGTACCCCTTGACAAGCCCACTCTTTTCCCGGTGAATGACATATTGCCCGGAAGGCGCAATAATCCCCCCAATAAAAAGAAAGGGATCCGCCCACTGAGTGTTTACGCTCCCATCCATTACCAGGAACTTCCTGAGTTATTTATGGACTTTGTATGCAGCCTCACCGGCAAATCACCCTCAACCACAGGAGCTGGCTCAGAAGGAGCACTTACCAAAGGGCCTTTCAACATGTTGATTCCCACTACCGATCTCAACAACGCCCTGGTGTCGTTTATTTTAACCGGACACAACGCTTTCTCCAGTGCTGCCGGGCATATAGGAGCAAAACACCGCTTTGATCACGACCTGAGCATTCTTATCCCGGAAATATGGTGCCGCCTTGACACCCATGAGAAAAACCCGGAAAACCTTATCAAAGAAGGTGTACTGGAAAAAATTAAAGACTTTGAATACCAGGGCGAAAAAATCCTGTCAAGCAGACTGGGATATCGCATTAATGAAGCCTTTGCCTTCAAATACCTGGGACGAATCTTCGAAGAGCCCATGAGCATTTTCTCCAAAGAGGTTCTCAAACCTGAAACCCAATCCATGGAGGATTTTGTGGATGGTGTGAAAAACATCACCGAGGCACAACAGAAAGTTGCACTGCGCTATTTTGAAGATAACAGCGTGGAGTCGGCTATTCCGCCTCTTAAAGCATTGTTACACATCATGGCTTATGGTCACTATAATGGCAAAGAGGTATCTGACCCTGAAATCAGGAAGATGTTTGACAGGGATTATTTGCTGCAAAGCCAATGGTACAAAGACCGTCTGAAACTAAAGCAGGAAAAAGACATTAAACTCTGGGAGAGGCATATTGCCTACCTGGAAAATTTCATGAATGATGAAGTTAACAAGTCGGTAGCAGACCAGCTGGAACTGCAGGTAAAACTGGACAACGCCCGGAAGGAGCTTGAGAAGGTCAGCCAACCCGAATACCTGGATTCACTGGTGGGAACCATCGGTGCAGACCCCCTGTTTAAAGGATAATGAACCTGGCTGATAGCTCCACGGCAATTGAGCTGTTAGCTTATGTAGAAACAGGCTCTCCCGATATGGGTAGAGCCTGTTTTTATATATCTACTGAACTGCACTCAGGCAGTAACAACACCCTGCCAAAACAGGTGATTTTCACACAAAATTAAATATTGTTAAATATTCAATGTTTTATTGATACATCCTTTGATGAGCTAAAAAAAATCGCTGCAGATTGCCTACCTTTACACTCGTTTAAAACAATTTACAAAGAAGCAATGAGCATTAAAGAATTGAAAATCGGGGGACTCACCATACCGGTCCCCATCATACAAGGCGGAATGGGTGTTGGCATATCAATGTCGGGTTTGGCCTCATCCGTGGCCAATCAGGGTGGTGTTGGTGTGATATCAGCAGCCGGACTGGGATTGGTCCACCGCAACAGCACACTCGATTACATCGAAGCCAACATGGAAGGTCTGCGAAAAGAGATCAGGATAGCCAAAGAAAAAACCAAAGGAGTCATTGGTGTAAACATCATGGTTGCCATGACCAATTTTGCCGACCTGGTAAAAACCTCCATAGCTGAAAAAGCAGATATCATTTTTTCCGGGGCAGGCCTGCCCCTTGATTTACCTAAGTTTTTACAACCTGACAGTACAACCCGGCTTGTACCCATCGTTTCCTCAGGCAGGGCTGCCAAAATCATTTGTGAAAAATGGAAATCCCTTTTCAACTACCTCCCCGATGCCATCGTGGTGGAAGGGCCAAAAGCAGGAGGCCACCTTGGGTTTAAGAACAATCAGCTGGAAGACCAAAACCACAGCCTGGACGAACTGGTACCCCAGGTAGCAAGCATGGTAAAGCCTTTTGAAGAAAAATACAACTGCACTATACCTGTGATTGCTGCTGGAGGGATATACAGTGGTGAAGATATTTACAAGATCATCCAGAAAGGCGCCAGTGGCGTGCAAATGGGAACCCGGTTTGTAACTTCCCTGGAGTGCGATGCATCACCGGCTTTCAAGCAATCCTATATCGATGCCACCTTCAACGATATTAAAATCATTCAAAGCCCGGTGGGAATGCCTGGCAGGGCCATCATGAACAACTTTACAGAAAAAATCCGCCAGGGATTAAAAACACCTGTCAAGTGCCCGTTTCACTGCATCAAAACCTGCGATATAACCAGCAGTCCCTATTGTATTATCAATGCCCTGTACAATGCTTACAAAGGCAACATGAACAAGGGATATGCCTTTGCCGGCACCAACGCATACCTGGCCACCAAGATCTCCTCTGTAAAAGAAATTTTCACCGAACTCAAAGAAGAGTGGCTAAATGCCATTAATAAGGGAGATGAAAATAAGCAATAAACAGGCGAGTGAGTGTGGGGTAGAGAAGCCAGTGAAAATTACCTTATTAAACAGCCCGGAAAAACTCGCGTGTTATCATACCTCAAAACTTATGGTATATCACAGTCTTAACAAACCATGTTGAAAAAGTTTTATCTACAAAGCTACTTTTAAGGTTTATTTAATACAAAGGCACGTCATCTCCCAGGAAAACCGGAGTTCTAAAAACTCTGCCCTTGCTCCATGCCTTTGCCGGAATACCTGAGAGTTCATCAGATAAAAACCGGTGAAAATCTGAGGCCATGATTATTTTATCTCCATTATAATCTGCAGCTCCTTTCATGCCATTGGTAAATAACTCGGTAAAAAAGCTTAAATTAGCTCCAACCTCAGTAGGGAGAATATTCTTAAAAGATGAAGTCAGGAAAGTACTATAACCGGGGGTTTGTTCATGCCACCTTACCAACCTGAATTGGTTGCAACCCATATCTCCATGCAAGCTCTTATCAGCAAACGAGATATTGAAGTAGCTGGTCACCCGTGTGATATTATATTCTTCTTTCCATTTTTCAAAAGCTTCAAATATTCCCATTATGTTAAAGCGAGACTGAAAAGTGGAAGGAACAAAATTTATAGGTAACACATACAACTCACCACTAAAAAAATCCACTGAACCATACCCAGAGTAATAGAAGGTAAGTTCCTTTTCCCCTCTCGCTCTCGACCAGGCCCTTTTAAGGTTTTCTAACTGGTGCATATTTTCAAAGTCATGCAGGTCAGAATGAAAGGTATTGACCACGGGAACAACATGTTGACGTAAATACCCCATTTGAGAGGAAAACAAATTNGCGATAGAGTCGGCATCCGTTATGGAGTTGGAAATTTCATCCAAGGTAAAGTAATCTTTATTTATCAGGATAATGGCATATTTGTTTGCACTATGTGCCTGAGGTTCAATTTCTTCGGCAGCAGATTCTTGATCCTCTTCAGGGTCAATACTTAGCAAGACCTGTGTACAATCTTCAGACAACATGTCCGGCCCTTTATAATCCTCACGGAAGGCAAACAGAAATGGCTGCAAAGTGGTGTTTGAGCCAAAATCAATTTCAACATGCACAGCGACATTCTCTGAAGTAAAGCCTGGTGACACTACGGCACTTATATCTCTGTAATCCCCTGGCTGCAACTCACCAATTAAATAGTTTGGGTTTACACGTTTTTCAACCACATGATCATCAAAATGCAGCTTAGCATTGATATTACTTTGGGCCTGATGGCCACAGTTCTTTATACGAAAATAAAATTCCACATCTTCAAATTGCTCAAAATATCCTACCCCCGTTTGATCTCTGACAGCAACATCAGAAACCACAACATCCATATCGGGCACTTCTTCGATATAAAAGGAGAGGTTACGTGAAGGAAAAAGGTGATACCCATTGTTTTCTTCAACAATCACTTTTGCGTGAATATAACCTATGGGCGCACTGGACCTAACCTCAAGCGGGATGCTTTGGATCACAGAGTCCCCGGGTTGCAAAGTAAACATATCCAATGCCTGGCTTTGAACAAGCAAAAAGGGTGAATCGCTTTCAACCTTTACCCAGCACTGTTCAGCAGTCTGGCTACCCGTATTTTTTACCAGGATATCCAGGGAAAAGGAAACACCCGGAAATAAGACGGGCAAATCTCCATCCGGATAATATATTTTAGCATCAAGAACAGGCCGGGTTTTTTCGGGTATAATTTTTCCGGGCTCCGAACTGCTTTGTGCCCATTGTGTATGCCCCAAATGAGGGATGGAAAGTAAAAACAATGTAAACAGCATGTAAAATATTTTCATCTCTTGTTTTTTTAAGTGATTAGATAACCCTTTAATATATCCTTTGTTATCAGTAATAGAGACACCATTTTGCTTATACTTTTGGGCCGGAATAAAGACCAGTTATGCATCGAATGGGATATCAAGGGCTTTCATAGTAAATATTATTTTAAAACGCTAGACCTACATCACTGGGCATCAATGCTATTTGATCTCAGAAATGTAAAACCCTGAATCGATAAAATCCAGGCTATAAGAACAATAAAATCAGCCTATTTGATATCTAAAACCTCAGGATTTTCAACCAAAAAATACCAGGAGGCCCCTCCCAAAATAGCAGTAATCCAGATCCAGCCGGTTCTGCGATTTCTTCTTGCCTGCACTGTAAAGTAATAATCATTCACAAAAGGATCGAAAACCAGACCTTCCTCCATATCATGTTCCATACTCCATATGATTTTGCGGTTTTCACCAGCAAACTTCCCTTTACCCACATCTCCCATCACAGCCTGGGGTTCGAAACTATAGGTGGGATTTCCTCTCCTTCGTAACTGCAGATTAACTGTATACCGGCGATCTTTACCGCTCAAATCATATTCTATGACAGCTATGTTATTATCCAACACCTCAAAACCAACATTTTCTACTGTGTGCTGTTGAGATTGCAAAGGTGTGGGGTAAAAAATCGTAAGCACCCCCAGAAAAAGGACAATGCACAAGCCTTCCATAAAACCACTAACTTTTTTCATAACTGTTTTTTTTAAAGAATATCTTAACTTTTTATTTTATCTGTTTGAAATCAAAACACCACAATGCTAAGAATATATGGAAATCATTTATTTCATAGCTTCAGACAACTTATTTGGGCAATCAATCACGAACCAATCGAAAGTAAATGTTTTTTCGCCCTTTATTTCTTCTCTCTCCCGCCTCATCATTAAACCTATGATGAAAGAATTTGGCCATATCAGGTCGGTAACCCACACGAAATTCGGGAGGATCATTCACCCATTCGCTGCGCCTGATATTAACTTGTCCTGAGTTCTGTAATGCAAGAATCAACTCAAGAGAGGGAAGTGAATACCGGTATGGATTATCAGGAATGGCATTGAGTCTTTTAATAAAACTATCCACATTTGAAAAAGCAATTCCTGTAACAGCATTATTACTACCTCTCTGCTCTCCATCCATAATCATGTTCCACACTCTTTGACTCACAAATTCTTGCATTACCCTTTTGCCCTCAACTATAACCATTTGTTCTTCAATCAACTGAACCGACGTAGGTAACCTAACCTGCTCTGCTTCTAAAGTGAGAGGGTCAGCAGAAACAGCCGATGGGCTGGCTGCAGTTTCAGGAGCAGACTCCTGCAGTACATCTGCCGGTCTTTTTGATGATATGTTCATGTAGATACTTAGGATTATTCCCAAAAAAATCAAAAACAACAGAGAAACCAGGGAAATCTTAAAAACCACAGAAGAATCAATACCTCTAAAAAGGGGAGTATTCAACCTGTTCCTGTCTGCCGTTCCTGGTTTATTGTAATAGGCATTTCTCAGTGTTTTTAAAGCCACAGATCGTTTCCCTGGATCTTTGCTCAATAGGGTCATGGTAACATCAGCTAACCAGGCAGGAATATCCTTGTTTATCTTGCAAGGATGCGCAGGTATTTCTTTGATGATTTTGTTAATCACCACCATAGGGTTAGGATCGTTGAAAGGAACACTACCCGTCAGACATTCATAAAGCACAATACCCAGGCTGTAATAATCACTGGATGGAGATCCTTTGCTTCCACTGGCCTGCTCAGGACTGATAAACTGCGGAGTTCCCAACAAAGTACCGGCCACAGTCAAGTTACTTCCCTCGGTAAAAGCAATGCCAAAATCCATTAATACAGCGCGCCCCTCTTTGGTAATAAAAATATTTGAGGATTTTACATCACGATGCATCAGCCCTTTTTTGTGAATATAAGCCAATGCATCAGCTATGGGTGGTATATATTTCATCACCCTGGCAGGACGTATCCGTTTTTGCTTTTTTATCATTACTGCCAGATCGACACCCTCAAGGTATTCCATGCTTATATAATAAAGGCCTCCTATTTCACCGAAATCATAAATATTGATAATATTGGGGTGGGATAACAAGGCACAAACCTTTGCCTCCTTGAGAAAACGCTGAACAAATTCCTGATCATGCACCAGGTTGGGATGGATGACTTTTAATGCCACCACCCTGCCAAGATTTTTTTGCCGGGCTTTATAAACAGATGCCATTCCCCCTTTGCCTATCACCTCAATGATCTCATACTTTTGTTTTAATGCATTTTTTATAAACGTAAATGAGTCATTCTCGCTAAAAGAGGAAATGGGATTTATGACCTGTAACTCACTACCACAATAGCGGCACTTAACTGCTCCGGGCTTAATGGCCTCTTTGCAATAGGGACAAAATGCAGATTCTTGTTGTGACGACATAAAATTATTATTAACATTTCTGTTACTTACTGTATACCAAGGGATGCAACTACGACTAAATCCTAAAAAACCTGCACCCCAAAAACCTTTCAAATATATTTAGGAAAGTCCTTATGTTCACTCACCAGCCTTTACAACACCTGTGGCAAAGGCGGTTTTTTCCTGGATTTCTTTTTTTATTTCTTCTATATTAAAATGTTTGTCAGATTCATTAACCAGGTGTTTTGATAAACACAAATATTCATGCAACAGCACCAACCCAGCAGCCTCTATCCATTCATCTGTATTTTCCTTATTTGTGTATTGGGTATTAAACTTTATAACCATACGGGTTGAGTCGTTCAGATAACGGTTAATACTGAGACTTTTAGGGAAAACAGAGCTTAAAAAAGTGCCATTTTGATCCGGGACTACAGGAAGTTTATTTTCAGATACATGCAAAAAGAAAGCAGTATCCATCTGGGATATTTTTATAGATGCTGCCTGGAAATAGCCAGCCCCGGCTCTATGTTGCTCAACACAAGGTGGCAGTTCAAATACTGGCATGCGCTGCTGATACCAGGCTTCCACCACCTGGGCTATGGTTTGGGCCGAAAACCGCTGGTTTTGTCTTAAACCATAAAAGTCCCTTATATTCCAGGCATTTACAATCCATCCAACACTTACCAGTAGTACAATTATAATAATCATACTCCACAACAACCATCCTTTCCCTTTTTTACTGACCTTGTTACTTTCCGGCTGAACAGGCATTATCATTTTCTGTGTGGTTGCTTCATCAGGAGAAATCACATCAGGATCGGACACTTTAATAACTACAACCGAAATATTATCAGATGATCCACTTTCCAGTGCATTCTGAACCAGTGCTCTTGCAATATCTTCGGGGTCCCGGAATCCCCCGATATAATTCAACAAAACGTTATTGTAGTCTCGTTTTTTTTCAACGATCAAACCATCTGAGCATAAAATCCAAGTTGTATCATGCCTGGCGACAAGATAATCATCATCAGCCGGATAAATATCAGCCTGGCTGTCTTCACCATCAATGACCCGGGTGAGCACATGCTTGTAGTGCTGTGGCATGACACTTAAATCGTGTCCTTGCTGATTGGAGTCTTCCATCAAAGTATGATCACGGGTTAAACGAACCACCCCGTTATCTTTTATCTGGTAGAAGCGACTATCACCCAGATTGCCCCAAACATAGTTGTCCTTATGCACCAATATGGCTGTCAGAGTAGTTCCCAGTCCTTTAAGGGATGGTTGATGGGCGATCAGCTTTCTTATCTCCTCCTGGGCCAGTTCGAAAACATCCTTTAAAGTCTCTTTCAAGTTATCGGTTCTCAACCCACTTTTGGCCGATCGTTCCTCCAAAAACTCGTGGACTTTTTGTACAACAAGATTACTGGCAATTTCGCCCCCTTTCACTCCCCCCATACCATCAGCAACTGCAAAAAAGTAGCTGTCGTCATCAATACGTAAGGTAAGCACAGCATCTTGGTTGTTAGATCTTTTGCCTTTTTCACTGATGCAGTAGTAGTTATAATTTAGCCTTTTCATCGAATGGATTCGGGTTAATACCCTATATTTATTAACTAAAAGTGCATAAAACAAATGTCTTGAAACTGATTACAAACAGGTAGCCTTGCGCAATACCTTAAAAGGCTCCGGTGTCTGTCCGTTGACTCACAACCAAACAAATACCAGACAGCAGCAACAAAAAATCTCACCGGAGCCCCAATCATATAAGTTATACTACATACTTAAATTCAATGGCACCTGTTCGAATCACAGAATCATTGGCTTTAAGCTCAGTTTGCTCATTGGCTGACAGCTCTTTACCATTTACCATGGAAAGATTAACCTCACTCAGGTTCTTCATAAACAGCTTCCCGTTTTTATATATCAATTCGGCCTGTTTTCTTGAAACAGTAGGATCTTTTAACTGAATATGAGAGTAAGCCCTTTCACCAGACCCCGGCTCTCGCCCCATGGTAACGATACTGCCATCAGCATTAGGGTATCCAACCATTTTAAAAACTTTCCCTTTATCTTCTCCATTCATGATTTCTAACTTACCGGGGATGAAACGCATGGTTTTCGGGGGTGAGGAAGCCACCTTAATGGTTTTAAAATCATTCTCAGAGGAAAAAGCTGGACGATCCTCCATGCCTCCTGAAGATGGTTCTTGAGGCGGCTGGGCAG